>ERZ773359.946-NODE-946-length-41584-cov-52.284524_pt1 | contig 41584 bp, 40 predicted proteins | sample MGYA00374955_ERZ773359 | MGnify/ENA primary metagenome ERZ773359 (study PRJEB29098, sample SAMN04486028) | biogas fermenter metagenome | study: EMG produced TPA metagenomics assembly of the Biogas fermentation microbial communities from Germany - Plant 4 DNA1...
TTGTTATTATTAAATATAAGGTATTAAGTTATAAATTACATGATTTTCCAGGAAAATCGAACTGGAGGTAATCTTGATGCATAATCAACTGGATGCCGATACCTTGTTAAAGGTCGAGGATCTCCATACTTATATAACGACCGAAGCTGGCTTGGTGAAAGCAGTTAACGGGGTCAGTTTTGAAGTTAAGAAGGAAGAAGTGCTTGGTGTAGTTGGGGAGAGCGGCTGCGGCAAAAGTATGACAGCCTTATCCATCATGCAGCTACTGCCGAGACCCCACGGCAAGATCCATGCTGGTAAAATCTTATTCCGCAATCGAGCGAGAGAAGTAATTGATCTGGCACAACAAGATCCCACCGGGTCAGTAATGCGCCAGATTCGCGGTAATGAAATTGCCATGATTTTCCAAGAACCAATGACTTCCCTGAACCCAGTATATACTGTTGGATACCAAATTGTGGAAGCGATTATGCTGCATCAGAAAGTGACTGAAAAGCAGGCTTGGAAAATGGCAGAGGAAATGCTCGGTAGGGTAGGCATTCCCAGTCCGAAACAAAGGGTAAGGGAATATCCCCATCAGATGAGCGGGGGAATGCGCCAGCGGGCAATGATTGCCATGGCCCTTTCCTGCAATCCCAGCCTGTTAATTGCCGATGAACCTACAACTGCTTTAGATGTTACAATCCAAGCCCAAATCCTCAATTTAATGCTGGATCTCCAGGAAGAGTTTAAGATGTCAATCATGATGATTACCCATAACCTGGGAGTAGTTGGCCGGATCTGTGATAATGTTGCCGTGATGTACTTGGGGAAAGTGGTTGAGCATACTGATGTGCGCACTCTCTATCACCATCCAGCCCACCCGTATACAATTGGATTGTTTAACTCAATTCCGAAACTAGGTGAAAAGAAAGATCGCTTAGAACCGATTAAAGGCGTTGTGCCGGATCCGATCAATCCGCCAAGTGGGTGCAGCTTTAGAGATAGATGTCCCAGAGCACAGGATAAGTGCAGAGAAGAGCCGCCTTTTGCTGAGGTTGGGGACAACCATTTTGCCCGGTGTTGGTTTCCCGGTTCAGAATAAGGTGTAGAAAGGAATGCATTATGGCTGTAGCAAAAAAAGGCGAACTCTTGTTAGATGTTCGCGATTTAAAAAAATACTATCCCATCACTAAAGGCCTGTTCCGCAAGACTGTGGGATGGGTAAAAGCAGTCGATGGGGTTAGTCTGCAGGTTCGTAAAGGTGAAACCTTAGGCGTTGTTGGTGAATCTGGCTGCGGCAAAACCACCTTTGGTTTAAGTCTGATGCAGCTGATTGAGCCAACTGACGGCAAGATTTTATATAATCATAAAGGCAACTGGGTTGAAGTTAATGCTAAAACCATTAAAGGTTTGCGTTCGGAAATCCAAATGATTTTCCAAGACCCATATTCTTCGTTGAATCCGCGCATGCGGGTTCGCGATATCATTGCTGAACCATTAGCGGCTAATGGTGTGACCAACCGCACTGAGCGCTATGATCGGGTGGAAAGCCTGCTGAAAGCAGTTGGCTTAGGTTCGCACCATATGAAGCGTTATCCTCATGAATTCAGCGGTGGACAGCGGCAGCGAATTGGTATCGCTAGAGCTTTATCAGTAAATCCATCACTGATTGTCTGCGATGAACCGGTCTCAGCCCTGGATGTATCTGTACAGGCTCAGGTATTAAACCTGCTGAAAGATCTGCAGAAAGAATTCGGTTTAACTTATGTGTTTGTTGCCCATGATTTGTCAGTGGTGCAGCACATTAGTGATCGAATTGCTGTTATGTACTTGGGCCGCGTTGTGGAAATGGGTGATGTAGAGCAGATTTACAATGCACCCAAGCATCCATATACTGAGGCGCTGCTGTCAGCAATACCTAGTCCTAATCCCGATGTCAAGGATAACAAGATTATCCTGACAGGAGATGTGCCCAGCCCGGCAAATCCGCCGCAGGGATGTGCTTTTCACCCTAGATGTCCCTATGCGACAGAACGCTGCCGCACTGAGCGTCCAGAACTGGTTGCTGATGAGAACGGTCACTCTGTGGCCTGCCATCGAGCTGAAGAGCTGATGCTGAAAGGCGTTGATGTTGGCGAAACTGCTTAAAATGCGCTAGTGGGATTAAAAAGCTAATTGGAGGGAAACACAAGCAAAAATGAATTCAAGACTGAGAACTGTACTAGTTTTGCTGTTGGTGTTGGCGGTAGGATTTGCAGTTTATTCTTACTTTGGACCGAAAGACGATGCTGAAAAGGACGACCAAGATCGGGCGCCAAGTGGTGTAGTGACAGACCCTAAAACTTTTGTTTACATTTCGATCGGTGAACCTGATACACTTGATCCTGCTTTTGCGTATGACACTGCAAGCGGTGAAATTATCCATCAGGTTTATGACAACCTCTTTGACTATGAAGACGGTGACTTAGATAAGTTGGTACCAAGATTAGCTACTGAAGTACCGACTGTTGAAAGTGGATTAATTTCAGATGACGGTCGGACTATCAAGGTGCCGATCCGCAAAGGTGTTAAGTTTCACAGCGGCAATGAGTTGACTCCAGAAGACGTTGAGTACACTATTGAACGGGCAATGATTTCTGACCCTGTCGGTGGACCAATCTGGATGTTCTTTGAACCACTGCTGGGTGTTCAAAATATGCGCCAGCTGATTGCCACTGTAGGCGGTCCTGAGAATTTTAGTGATATTAACGAAGTAGACCCAGCTATTCGTCGGGCAGCCTTTGATAAAATTGATGCTGCAGTAGAAGTAGAAGGTGATGCGGTTGTCTTTAATCTCGCTGGTCCTTATCCACCGTTCCTGCAGATTTTAGCTAAAGGCGGCAGTTGGGCTTCAATTTTGGAAAAGGCCTGGATGGTTGAAAACGGTGACTGGGATGGTAATCCAGATACTTGGGCGAAATGGTATGACCCAACCAAAGAAGAAATGACTTTATACCAAAAAGCAAACGGTACCGGTCCCTTTAAACTGCAGGCTTGGGATCGCAGCGGTGGTCAAATCGTGTTAAAACGTTTTGACGACTATTTCAGAGGTCCAGCTGAGCTAGAAACTGTGTTTGTTAAGTATATTGAAGAATACAATACCCGCCAATTGATGCTGCAGAGTGGCGATGCTGACGCAATTTACGCCGATGTTCAGTATCTAGATCAACTGCGGGGTGTTGAAGGAATTAGGATTTTAGAAGGTTTGGAGCAGATTTCTAATACTGTGCTGCTCTACAACTTCACTATTCCTTATGAGGGGAACGAGGATATCGTTGGCAGCGGTAAGCTGGATGGAAATGGTATCCCCAGCGATTTCTTTGCTGATATCAATGTGCGGAAAGCATTTAACTACGCTTTTGATTACGAAAGATATCTCAATGAAGTTGCCAATGGAGCTGGCACAATTTCTACCGGATTTATTCCCAACTCACTGCCGTTCTCAAATGAAGGTGGAGAATGGTACTACCATGATTTAGAATTGGCAGAACAGCACTTTAGACAGGCATTTGATGGAGAACTGTGGGAAAAAGGCTTTAAGCTGACAGTACTGTACAACACCGGTAACAATGCCCGCAAAACTGCAGCAGAAATCCTTGAATACAATATTGAATCAATCAATCCCAAGTTCCAGATCGAAGTCCAAGGTATGCAGTGGGCAACTTATTTGGGCAAGCTGGATGCAGGTACCCTGCCGGTCTTCTTCATGGGCTGGCTGGCAGACTTCCCTGATGCCCACAACTTTGTTGACGCATATCTCAGGTCAACCGGTGCATTTGCTGGATACTGCGGTGAAGGCTTAGTGGAACTGACCAAAGCTGAATTCGATGATTTGGTTGCTCAAGCTATGCAGGCGCCAACATCTGAGGAGCGGGCAACTCTGTACAAGGAAATCAATCGCAAAGCATACGAGTATGCGATTGCACTGCCCTATATTGATCCGGCGGATCACCGCGTGATGAGAGATTGGGTGGAAGGCTTTGTCCACTGTCCAGCGTACAGCGCAAAGTATGATTTCTACAGCCTGTCCAAGCAGGTCGACTAAAATTGGTGGTGGGGTCACCCCTTGGGTGATCCCACTAATCTGAAACTAGAGTCAAGGAGTTATTGATATGTTAACCTTTATTACCAGACGCTTACTTTTTCTTCCCGTCGTACTGATTGGGGTCACACTCATGATTTTCGTGGCAATGTCATTTTTGACTCCTGCTCAGTTAGTCAGTGCCTATATTAAAAGTCCAGAGGAACTAAAGAATCAAAGCGTCAGTGAGCTTGTTGTCAAGTACGGTCTAGACCAGCCGATTTGGGTTCGCTACATCAATTGGATGAAGAATGTTCTCAAAGGTGATTTGGGATACTCTGTTTCAGCCAACATGCATGTTACCGAAGCGATTGCCAAACGGTTTCCTGCCACACTTGAACTGGCAATTTTCGCAGTTATTCCTGTTATATTTGGCGGGATCTGGTTGGGTACAGTTTCTGCTAAAAATCACAATCAGCCGTTAGACCATGCCTCGCGGATTTTTGCAATTGTGGGCTGGTCACTGCCCGACTTTGTATTTGGTTTAATTATTTTATTAATTTTCTATGGTCTCGCAGGGTGGTTCCCGCCGGGTAGGTTATCGGTTTGGGCTGATAATATCATTTTAAGCGGAGATTTCGTTCAGTACACAGGCATGAATACGATTGATGCGTTGTTAAACGGACGTTTTGATATCTTTTTAGATGCCCTGCGGCATCTGGTTGCACCAACTATTACTCTGGCTTATCTCTGGTGGGCTTACATTCTGCGGATTACCCGCTCCAGTATGCTTGATGTTTTGAATAAGGATTATGTGCGCACAGCTAGAGCTAAGGGTTTGATGGAAAGACTGGTAATCAACCGCCATGTGCGGCGCAATGCCATGATCCCGGTTGTTACCGTTGTTGGCAGCATGATCTTAGGCCTGCTGAGCGGAGTTGTAATTGTAGAAACAGTATTTGATTACAAAGGTATTGGACTGTTAATTGCTAAGGGTGCACAGCAGATGGACTACACCTTAGTACTTGGGACAAGCCTATTTTACGGGGTACTGCTTGTCCTGACCAATTTAGTTGTGGATGTCTTGTATGCGGTGATTGATCCGCGGGTGAGATTGGAGTGATTGCCTTATGGTTTTGAAAAAATTAATTCGCAATCCTATATCGCTAATTGGATTAATCATCCTGCTGGGTTTTATTCTGGTAGCGATTTTGGCGCCGGTTATTGCACCGCTGCCAGAGGATGTTTTGGCAAGGAATCCAAATGCGGATCCATACCGCATTCCCCGTTATGGATTTGCCAGCACACCTACACCACCCAGTAAAGAACATCCTATGGGCTTGACCGAAGGTCAGTTAGATATCTTTTATGGTATTGTCTGGGGAACTCGCACCGCCTTTAAAGTTGGGCTCACTGTTATTTCCATTTCGTGTTTAATTGGAATCATCATTGGTTCTGTCAGCGCCTATATTGGCGGCAAGTTCGATGAGATTGTGATGCGTTTTGTTGACATCTTTATGAGTTTCCCGTTTTTGATTGCCGCGATTGTGATTACCACTATTCTAGGGCGCGGATTAGAAAATGTGATGCTGGCCATGATCCTCTTCCGCTGGACCGGCTATGCCCGGTTAATTAGGGGTAATGTACTCCAGGTAAAGCAGGATGAGTATGTGATGGCTGCGCGGGCAGCAGGAGTCAGCCACATTGTCATTTTAATTCGCCACATTCTCCCGAACACAATCTTTCCGGTAATCATTCAGGCTTCGATGAATATGGGTTCGATTGTAGTTACAGCGGCCAGTTTAAGCTTCCTCGGTCTAGGAGCACCGGAAGGTTATGCGGACTGGGGACAAATGATCAGCTATGCCCGGAACTGGATCTTAGGCGCACCAGGTAATCCCCTGGCCTACTGGTACACAGTTGTTTATCCGGGTCTGGCAATTATCCTCTTTGTACTGTCTTGGAATTTAATTGGAGATGCGTTCCGAGATATTATGGATCCAAAACTCCAAGGGTAACAATCTGATTTGAGATTGGTGTACTATAGCCCCTAAATCTAACAAGCATACAATGTAACAGCACAACAGAAAGGGGGCTTGGTGCGTGTATAATTCAAGGCACAGATCTGCTAAGGTTCTGATGATGGGTCAGTGCATCAGCTGTCAGGCATTAGACCTAATCAATTTAATGCGCGAATTATGGGAACAGCATGGTGCCTGGACCAGGATGGCCATTACCAGCATTGTCTTTTCTCTGCCGGATCAACAGGCAACCATCGGCAGACTGCTGCAAAATCCTTGGGATTTTGCCGAGGCGTTTACCAGCTTTTATGGAAGTGATGTTGGTAATAAACTGGGCGTGCTCTTAACTGAGCATCTTGTAATAGCTGCAGAGCTTGTTGAAGCAGCAAAAGCTGGAGATGCAGAAAGGACAGCCCAGTTAGACCGCGAATGGCAGCGCAATGCGGAAGATATTGCAGCGTTTCTGGCTCAGATTAATCCATTTTGGTCGCTGCAGACCTGGCGAACCATGCTGTTTGAACTTCTAAGGTTAGTCAGGCAGGAAGCGGTAACCATGCTGGAGGGTAACTACCAGGCGAGCGTGAATACCTACGACTTGATTAAAACCCAGTCTTTAGAAATGGCGGATTTAATGTCGCTGGGCATCACAAAACAGTTCCCAGATCGATTCTAGGACTACTTCAACGTGTAAAAGTCCCCGGGCACCTGCCGGGGACTAGATTTTTCTAAAGCTTTGCTTCTATAACAATCGTGCAGACAGCTCTGGCTTCATGTTTGGTGGGAATTCTGATCCAGTCTTGATTCGCAGCCCATCCAATTACACCATAGTTAGTAATGGCAAAGCCCAGCACCTTCTTGGACTAGCGTTTAATCAATGCCTGATCAAGCTGCATAGCGTTACCTCCCTTAGTCCGTCAATATATTAGTACCAGGAGGAAGAATATTGTTGGTGGGAAATTCTTTTATTTACTTACGATTGAATAAACCACCGGCTAAATAGTCCCCTATCCGGGGAAACATTACATAGAGCCGCGCTCCGATTTCCATGATCCGCGGCAGGTTGATTTCCCGCGTATCAGTCAGCATGCAGGCGGTAACCTTTTTTGCGACAACCTGTGGATCGAGAACCCAGCGCGCTATCTTGTTTAGATAGGAGCCAGTGGGATCTGCTTGGTTGAAAAAATTGGTGTGCATCGGACCTGTATTGACTGTAGTTACATAAATTCCAAAGGGTCTGAGCTCCAGCCGCAGCGCGTTCGAATAACCCCGCACTGCAAACTTGGTAGCAGCGTAGACGGCGGATTTAGGAGTTGCCATCTTACCAGCCTGGGAAGCAATATTAATGATATGGCCGGAACCGCGCTTTGTCATCCTTAGCGCTGTTAATTTGGTTATATGGATCAGACCGAGCACATTTACTCTAAACATCTCTTCGGTGATTGAGGTGGGAGTGTCTAAGGCTTCGGCAAACAAACCGAAGCCCGCGTTGTTGACTAAGACATCGACCGGTCCAACTTCAACAGCAATTTTTTGCATTACCTCGGATATCTGCTCGGTGCTGCCTACATCCAGCTGATATGTATAAACAGCTCTACCCGAGAGTTCTTGACAGCGCTTGGCTGCTGTTTCCAAGGGGTCTCTGCGCCTGGCTGTGAGAACCACAACAGCCTGTCTTTCAGCAGCCTGAAAGGCAATCTGCGCTCCTAATCCACTGGATGCACCAGTGATCAGGACAATTTTATCTTTCAAACGACTCATGTTATCACCAAATTCTTAATCCTTTTGTTTAACTTTGCCGAGCTGACCATACTTCTCAGCGATCTTTACCAGGACAGCGGTGCAGTCATCCATAGCTTGCACACAGGCAAATTCAAATTTTGAGTGGTGATTGTGGCTGCCGGTTCCCAAATTGGGGCAGGGGAGTCCCATAAATGATAAACGGGCGCCGTCTGTGCCTCCCCGAATTGGGATGCTGTAGGGCTCACCGCCAACTTCCCGGACAGCTGCATAGGCCGTTTCAATTAAGTGCCAGTGGGGCTTAATCTGCTCAGCCATGTTGTAGTAGGTATCGGTTATTTCCAGTGTTACTGTGTCGGGACCGTACTTAGCATTTAACCAGTCAGCAGTGCGCTGCAGCTGCTCTTTTTTCCCTTCAAACTTCTCCCTGTCGTGATCCCTGATAATATATGTCAGGGAAGCTTCTTCAACAACCCCTTTCATTTCAATCAGGTGATAGAAGCCCTCATAGCCTTCGGTGTGCTCCGGCCTTTCCACAGCCGGCAGCAGGCTGTTGAACTCCATAGCAATTAAGGAAGCATTTTTCATCTTGTTCTTTGCTGTTCCAGGATGAATGTTTCTGCCTGTAACTATCACCCTGGCTGTAGCTGCATTGAAAGTTTCGTATTCCACTTCACCAAAGGCCCCGCCGTCGACAGTGTAGGCAAAATCTGCACCGAACTTCTCAACATCAAAGCGATCCGCACCTCTGCCGATTTCCTCATCAGGTGTGAAGGCTATCTTGATCGTGCCGTGTTTAATATCTGGGTTGGTCAGGAGAATTTCAGCCATTGTTAAAATTTCTGCAATCCCAGCTCGGTTATCTGCTCCTAAAAGGGTGGTTCCGTCAGTGACTACCAGATCTTTGCCCACATAGTGCTCCAGGACAGGGTATTCCTCTGGACTCAGCACGATATTCAGTTCAGTGTTGAGAAGGATGTCGCCGCCATTGTAATTTTCCACTACCCTGGCTTTAATCTTTTCATAGGGAACATCCCGGACTACGTCCATATGGGCGATAAAACCGATTACAGGACCATCCCAGTTGTCAATATTGGCTTCGATTGTCCCGAACACATAGCCGTTTTCATCTAGGTGGGCATCTTTCATCCCCAATTCAAGCATTTCTGCGACTAAAGCGCGGCCAAACTCCAGCTGCTCTAGAGTGCTGGGACAGCTGTCGCTTGTACTATCGGATGCTGCCGCAAACTGGGTATACTTAATCAGTCTTTCATATGCTCTCATCAATCTGCCTCCTAAAAAAATGAAACTGAGTTATCATATTGTTCGAGAAAACATGGATTTTACCTGCAATTATTTAGGCTTTGCCGCCGTGGAGAGGATTATGATATATTATAGATGATGTTGATTTTTTGCTGCAAAGGAGGGTTCTGGATGGACAGGATTGTGGTAAAACCAATGGATCTGGAAGAAGCAAAGAAGCTTGGTATTGATCAGTGGGCTAGATGGGAGTGTGAGCCAAGTTCATTTCCCTGGCATTATCCTGAACAGGAAACTGCTTATATCTTTGAAGGAGATGTAATCGTTACAGCGAATGGAGAGCAAACCCATCTGACAGGTGGGTTGCTGGTTGCTTTTCCTCAGGGGATGGAATGCCATTGGGAAGTGCGGAAAACCATTAAAAAGGCTTATACATTCAATTTTCCTATAGACAAAAAGGCCTGAGGCACAGGCCTTTTTTCATATCTTGCGTTATTTGAAATGTAGTTGATGAAAAAAAAGTCTGTCAACGGGAGGAAATTGGGGGCTTATGTCGAATTGTATCAATACACATACGATGTCGGAAAACCTCATATATTGTCAAATAGAGCGGGACAACATTTTCCGACCTCCTTGGGATCCTCCTTCCCTTGGGTGGGTAAAGAAGTGCATGCCTTAAGTATATATAAAAACCTCACGTGTCCACCAATCAGTTGTCCCGCTCTATATTTTTGTCAGCCGCTTTATTTAAGCGCCTCTGCTATTAATGTACCCATTTCCTTACAGCTAACCAGCTTCATCCCGGGACTAAAAATATCTCCTGTCCGGTAGCCGGCATCAAGCACCTGGATCACAGCATTCTCAACAGCTTGAGCTTCCGCCTCTAAATCAAAGGAGTATCTGAGCATCATTGCTGCAGAGAGGATGGTGGCGATCGGATTGGCCTTGTCTAGGCCGGCAATATCCGGTGCTGAACCGTGAATCGGTTCATACATTCCAAATCTGCCTTCGCCCAGGCTGGCAGAGGGAAGCATCCCGATGGAACCGGTAATCATGCTCGCCTCATCAGAAAGAATATCTCCAAACATGTTAGTGGTCACAATCACATCAAACTGATGGGGATCACGGATTAACTGCATCGAGGCATTGTCTACATATAAGTGATTTAACTCAACCTCAGGGTAATCCTCAGCAACCCTCAGCACCACTGACCGCCACAGGCGGGAACTTTCCAAAACATTGGCCTTATCTACATTGGTAACCCGCTTATTTCGCTTCATGGCAATCTCAAAGGCTGTGCGGGCAATCCGCTCAACCTCCATTTCGCTGTACAATTCGGTATCATAAGCTTCTTCGCCATTAGGTCCCTGCCGGCGACCGCTGTCACCAAAATAAATTCCGCCGGTTAACTCCCGCACAACCATGATGTCGATACCATCCCCAATCAAATCAGGTCTCAGGAGGCATGCATCCCGCAGAGCTTCGTATAACACCGCGGGGCGCAGATTAGCATAGAGGCCCAGTTCGCCTCTTAATCCCAGCAGAGCTTGTTCGGGACGGATATCGCCGGTTAAATTATCCCATTTCGGTCCCCCAACAGCCCCCAGCAGTACCGAATCGCTGGCCAGGCAGCCTGCTAATGTTTCAGCCGGCAGAGGTTCACCGACCTTGTCAATAGCAGCGCCGCCGACTAAGTACTCTTTAAACTCAAAGCTGTGGCCATACAGCTGACCTACTTTGTTTAAGACAGCACAGGCCTGTTCAGTTATTTCAGGCCCGATTCCATCACCAGGTAATGTTGCAATCACAAACTTCATTGATGTCTACCCCTTCTGCTTTTTGATATAACTCAATAAACCTCCGGCTGCTATTAAATCCTGCATAAACTTAGGAAACGGCTGACCTTGGTAGCTTTCATTGCGGGTCAGATTAGTGATGACACCGGAAGTAAAATCTACTGCGAGCTCGTCACCTGCTTCAATTCTTTCAACTGCTTCCGGACACTCTAAAATTGGCAGTCCGATGTTAATTGCATTGCGGTAAAAAATCCGGGCAAAAGTAGCAGCAATCACCACCGAAACGCCGGCTGCTTTAATTGCAAGGGGAGCGTGCTCCCGGGATGAACCGCAGCCGAAGTTCTTACCCGCTACAATAATATCCCCTGGCTGCACTCTGCTGACAAAATCGCGATCAATATCCTCCATGCAGTGCTGAGCCAGTTCTTTCGGATCAGAAGTATTTAAATACCGAGCTGGAATAATAACATCAGTATCCACGTTGTCGCCGTACTTAAAAACTGTTCCTTGTACCTGCATCTGCTTCCCTCCTAATCTGCGATATCTTCCGGATTGCTGATCCTGCCGGTCAGGGCAGAAGCGGCAGCCACTGCCGGGCTGGCCAGATATACTTCCGATTCTGGATGTCCCATGCGGCCGACAAAATTGCGGTTGGTGGTTGCTACTGCCCGCTCGCCGCTGGCAAGAATACCCATATGTCCTCCTAAGCAGGGTCCGCAGGTAGGAGTGCTTACTACCGCTCCTGCTTCAATCAATTGTTCGATCAGTCCTTCTCGGAGAGCTTGGAGGTAGATTTTCTGCGTTGCAGGGAACACAATTACCCGGACACCGTTGGCCACTTTTCTGCCTTTAAGGATACTTGCCGCAACCCTAATGTCTTCAATGCGCCCATTGGTGCAGGAGCCAATCACAACCTGGTCAATTTTGATACTGCCAACCTCATCAATAGTGCGGGTGTTTTCCGGCAGGTGGGGGAAGGCAACTGTAGGCCGGATTTTACTTAAATCAATGGTATACTCTGCTTCATACTCCGCATCCGGGTCCGGTTCATACACCGTGTATGGTTTAGTCGAGTGTTCCTTAACATAAGCCAGCGTCTGATCATCCACCAGGAAAATGCCGTTTTTAGCCCCTGCTTCAATTGCCATATTAGCCATAGTAAAGCGGGAATCCATGGATAAGTGGGCTATTCCGTCACCAACAAACTCCATAGAGCGGTACAAAGCGCCATCCACGCCGATCATCCCGATAATATGGAGGATAATATCCTTGCCGCTGACCCATTTTCCCGGTCTGCCGGTGAGGGTAAACTTAATTGCCCCAGGCACTTTAAACCAGGTTTTTCCTGTAGCCATGGCCGCAGCCATATCGGTACTGCCGATTCCCGTTGAAAACGCTCCCAGGGCGCCATAAGTGCAGGTATGGGAATCAGCACCGATAATGACATCCCCAGGAACCGCCAGGCCTTGTTCCGGTATTAACGCATGCTCGATTCCCATTTCCCCAACTTCGAAATAATTTTCTATTTCCTGCTCATAGGCGAACTCTCTAATGAACTTGCACTGCTCGGCAGCCTTTATATCTTTGTTGGGTGTAAAATGATCTGGCACAATTGCGATTTTTTGTTTGTCAAAGACTTGCTCAAAGCCGTTTTTGCGGAATTCATTTACAGCGACCGGTGTTGTAATATCATTGCCGAGCACTAAATCAACATCAGCCATAATTAACTGACCGGCCTTGACTTCGTCAAGGCCTGCATGGGCAGCTAAGATCTTCTGGGTCATGGTCATTGCCATAAAAATACCTCCCTGCATTACATATAAATGCGCATCTTTTCTTCCATATCTTTGAGCAGCTTGTGCTCCATGGAATCTACTAAAGCAATCCAGCTTGCTTCAATAATATCTGTGGAAACACCGACAGTAGTCCAGGAATCTGTGCCGTCTGTCGATTCGATCAGGACCCGCACCTTGGACGCAGTAGCAGTCTTAGTGTCTAGAACCCGCACCTTATAGTCAGTGAGGTGAACCTTTTTCAGTTCCGGATAGAACACTTCCAGAGCCTTGCGCAGCGCCCGATCCAGTGCGTGAACCGGTCCGGCACCATCTGCTGCAGTGATTTCTTCCTGCCCATCTACCTCAAGCTTTACCATGGCACTGGAGCTGCAGCTGCCGTTGATGTTGCTGTCCCCAATAATTTTGAAATAGATCAGATTGAAAAAGGGCCGATATTTGCCAAGGTGTTTGCGGACCAGCAGTCTGAAGCTGCTTTCCGCTCCTTCAAATTGATAACCTTCGTGTTCTAATTCTTTTAGCTTATTGATCAGCTGTTCAGTTTCGACAGAATCCTTAGTTAAAGTAGGATCTACTGCCTGCAGTTTAGCGAGAATTGTACTGCGGCCCGCTACTTCTGACATCAGCAAGCGGCGCTCATTGCCAACCAACTCTGGGGCAATGTGTTCAAAGGAACTTGCAGCCTTGTTTACCCCATCGATGTGCATTCCCGCCTTGTGGGCAAAGGCGCTCTTGCCGACATAGGGATCCCGTTCGTTAAACTGCACATTAGCGATTTCAGCAATTGTGCGGGCAGTAACGGTCAGCCGTTTCATCTGTTCCGGGGGAATACAGGCATACCCAGCCTTAAGCTGTAGGTTGGGTATGATTGTGCACAGATTGGCATTACCGCAGCGCTCACCAAAACCATTAACCGTACCCTGCACATGAACCGCACCAGCCTGCACTGCCATAAGGGAATTGGCAACAGCCATGCCGCCATCATTGTGGGCATGAATGCCAACCGCAACCTCATCGCTGGCAAACTCCTCAACTACAAGCTTGGTGATTTCATAAACCTCGTTGGGAAAAGCGCCCCCGTTGGTGTCGCAGAGGACCAGCACGGAAGCGCCGCCTTCAACAGCCGCTCTCAGGGTCTGGAGCGCATACTCAGGATTGTGCTTATAGCCGTCAAAGAAATGCTCCGCATCATAGATTACTTCCTTACCATGCTCCTTGAAAAACTGGAGGGTTTCCCGGATCATATTAAGGTTTTCCTCAAGGGTAGTCTGGAGAATATCGGTGACGTGGAAATCCCAGCTTTTACCGAAGATAGTGACGGTTGGTGTATTGGCTGTCAGCAGGGATTTCACATTGCGGTCATCCCTGGCAGGGGTGTGCTTTCGCCTGGTAGCGCCGAAAGCGGTCAGCTTGGCGTTTTTCAGTTCCAGCTCGTTCACCCTGGCAAAAAACTCTAGATCCTTCGGATTAGAGCCTGGGTTTCCCGCCTCAATATAGCTGACCCCCAGCTGATCAAGGACAGCAACAATTTTCAGTTTATCTGCAACGGAAAAGGAAATCCCTTCTGCTTGAGCACCATCCCGTAAGGTGGAATCAAAGATCTGAATTCGTTTTAAGCTGTTAGTCATCGGCATCAATCCTCTTTGTATAGCGTAGTTCATCAAGCATTTTATTGATGGCATTCAGATAGGCTTTGATACTTGACTCGATGATGTCAGTGCTTAATCCACGCCCAGTGTACAGCTTGCCATCCTTGGCAAGCTTGACGATTACCTCCCCTTGAGCATCCTTGCCCTCTGATACTGCATTAATTGTAAAGGTATCCAGCTCAAATTCGATCCCGACAATTTGGTCAATCGCTTTGAAAGCTGCATCGATGGGACCATCGCCAGTGGATACCGCTTCTTTGGGAAACTCAAGGGTTTCCAAATAGACTGTAGCAGTAGCGGTGATGGTGCTGCCGCTGTTGATTACAAAACGCTTGAGCCTGTATGTTTCCGGGATGTTAAAGGTTTTTTGTTGCACTAAAGCTTCAATATCTAAATCAGTAACTACCTTTTTTTTATCAGCAAGTCGCTTAAACTGCTCAAAGGCTGTGTCCAATTGCTCTTTGGTCAGTTCATAGCCAAGGCTGATTAAGCGGTCTTCAAAGGCATGGCGTCCTGAATGTTTACCCAACACCATCTTGTTTTCTGCTAAACCGATGGATGCAGGAGTCATAATTTCATAGGTACTCTTATTAGCCAGCACACCGTGCTGATGAATTCCCGATTCATGGGCAAAGGCGTTCGCCCCAACAATCGCTTTATTTGGCTGGACAGTCACACCGGTAATCGAACTTAACAAGCGGCTGGTGCGGTAAATCTGGGTAGTGTCGATTTTCGTATCCACATTATAAAAGTCACGGCGGACCACTAACCCCATCACTATTTCTTCTAAAGCGGCATTGCCAGCCCGCTCTCCAATGCCGTTGATGGTGCATTCAATCTGATTGACCCCAGCCCCGACCGCTGCCAGGGAGTTGGCAACCGCCAGACCTAGGTCGTTGTGGCAGTGCACCGCTACATCAACTTGATCGATGTTGGGAACCTTTTCGAACAAGTTGGTGATCAAATCGGTAAACTCCCACGGCGTGATATAGCCTACTGTATCAGGAATATTGATCACAGTGGCGCCAGCTTTAATCACCGCTTCGATTACGCGGTAGAGAAACTCCGGATTGCTTCTGGTGGCATCCTCCGCGGAAAACTGCACATCAGAGCAGTACTTTTTAGCATATTTCACCATTTCCACTGCCTGCTCCAATACCTGTTCAGGAGACTTGCGCAGTTTGTACTGCATGTGGATGTCAGAAGTGGCGATGAATGTATGGATCCTAGGACTTGCAGCTTCCCGAACAGCTTCCCAGGCAGCGTCAATATCTTTGGTCAAAGCCCGGGCTAGACTTGCAACTTGACAATCCTGGATTTCTCTAGCCACAGCCTGAATTGCCAGCAGATCGCCGGGAGAGGCAGCAGCGAAACCGGCTTCAATAGTATCGACCCGCAGCCGTTCCAGCTGCTTTGCCATCTCCAGCTTTTCCTGCAGGTTCATGCTGCATCCAGGCGACTGCTCTCCATCCCGGAGCGTGGTATCAAAGATTTTTATCACAGCAGCCATATTTAACCCCTCACTTCAGCCAGCTCATCATCTTTCTGAGCTCTTTACCTACTTTCTCAATTGGATGAGCCGCTTCAATCTCCCGCATTTTGTTAAACTCTGGCCGTCCGACTTGGTTTTCTAACAGCCAATTGCGGGCAAAAGTTCCTTCCTGTACTTCCTTCAGCACTTTGCGCATTTCGTTTTTGGTTTCCTCAGTGATAATCCGCCGTCCGACTTGGTAATCGCCGTATTCAGCGGTGTCACTGATGGAATAGCGCATGTAGGATAGACCGCCTTCATAAATCAAGTCAACAATCAGTTTCAGCTCATGGAGACATTCAAAATAAGCGCTTTCAGGCTGATAGCCTGCCTCAACCAGCACTTCAAAACCAGCTTTGATTAATGCGGTAACACCGCCGCACAAAACAGCCTGCTCGCCGAAGAGGTCGGTTTCAGTTTCCTCTTTAAAGGTAGTTTCCAAGATCCCGGCGCGGGCACCGCCGATTCCAGCTGCATATGCCAGGGCAAGATCTTTGCAGTTTCCAGAAGCCTCTTGATAGACCGCAATCAGGCACGGCACGCCTCTGCCTGCCAAGTACTGGCTGCGGACGGTATGGCCGGGTCCCTTAGGAGCTACCATAAAGACATTTACAAACTCCGGCGGTACAATTTGGCCGTAATGGATGTTGAATCCATGGGCAAAGGCTAGGGACTTTCCTGGGGTGAGGTATGGTGCAATACTGGTTTGGTAAAGGGCAGCCTGCTTTTCATCATTAACCAGCAGCATGATAATATCTGCTGCTTGAGCTGCTTCAGCAGTAACCATCACCTTTAAGCCTGCGTCTTCCGCAGCTTTCCAAGACTTGCTGCCTTCGTATAAGCCAACAATAACGTTTACTCCTGATTCATGCAGATTCAGCGCATGGGCATGGCCTTGGGAACCATAGCCGATCACAGCAACAGTTTTATCCTTGAGCAGATTTAAATCACAATCCTGTTCATAATACAGCTTTGCCATTCTCTACTTCCTCCTGTGTTAAAATATTTTGATCGCCCCGGTGCAGTCCAACCAGTCCAGTCCGGGCTACCTCCAATATTCCATGGGGTGTCAAAAGGTCGATTAAGGCCTGGATTTTAGGCCGATCGCCGGTGATCTCAACTGTCACTGACTGGGGCGCGATATCGATAATTTTGGCTCGGAAAACATCCACCACATCTGAGATAGTTGCTCGGGTTTGATCATCAGCCCTAACTTTAATCAGCACCAGTTCGCGGTAGACTGAGTTTTCCGCAGGCAGAATTGCTACTTTGAGAACATCAATCAGTTTGCTGAGCTGCTTGGTAATCTGTTCAATAATTGCGTCATCCCCATGGGCGACAATGGTCATGCGGGATTTGGTCGGATCTAATGTTTCACCAACAGAAATGCTGTCGATATTGTAGCCTCTGCGGCTGAACAGTCCGGCCACCCGGCTCAACACTCCAGAATGGTTATCTACCAGCACAGATATGACATAGCGGTTCATTGATTCACCTCCATGATCAGCTCATCTACAGCAGCTCCGGGAGGGATAAATGGAAATACCTTATCTTCTGGATCGATTTCGCAGTTAATTACCACAGGACGCTTAGCTGCAAGAGCTGCGGTAATAACCTCGTCGACATCCTCCTTTCGAGTTAAGTTAAACCCAACTGCTCCATAGGCTTCTGCAAGCTTAACAAAATCAGTTTGGCGCTCAATGATCGATTGGGAGAACCTTCTGTCATAGAACAAGTCCTGCCACTGCTTCACCATGCCTAGGGCATGGTTGTTGAGGATCACGACTATAATCGGGAGTTCGTATTCCACCGCGGTGGCTAATTCATTGCAGTTCATGCGGAAACTGCCGTCGCCAGCAATGTTGATCACCGTTTTATCAGGATTGCCAATTTGAGCACCAATTGCTGCTCCCAATCCAAAGCCCATCGTTCCCAGTCCGCCAGAGGAGATAAAGGTTCGCGGTCTGCTGAACTGATAGTACTGGGCAGCCCAAATTTGGTTTTGCCCAACTTCAGTTGTAATTAAAGCCTCACCTTTAGTGAGGGCGCAGATCCGCTCCACGATATATTGGGGCCGCAAAATACCGTCTCTGTAAGTTAAAGGGTACTTCTCCCGCCACTCGTTAATCTGCGTCAGCCATGGGGATGTATCCTTGAATTCCTCATCAGCCATTGCTTCCAGCAGTTTCTGCAAAGCTATTTTCACATCCCCGATAATATAACCGTGGGTTTGGATATTCTTATTAATCTCGGCAGGATCGATGTCAATTTGGAGAATACTGGCGTTAGGCGCAAACCGCTTGGGATTGCTGACTACTCGATCGCTGAACCGGGCGCCAATCGCGATTAACAGATCGCATTTGCTGGCCGCTAAGTTTGATGTCCGTGTGCCGTGCATTCCAATCAAGCCGCAGAAGTAGGGGTTGGTGCTGGGTAAGGCACCTAGTCCCATCAAACTCGACGCTACCGGCGCCTTTAAGATGTCGACAAATTCCTCTAACTCTGCTTGGGCATCCGATTGGACCGCTCCGCCGCCAACGTAAATCAGGGGACGTTCGCTCTGTTTCAGCATCCTGAGGGCTTTCTCAACAGCAGCGGAAGTAATATGTTTGGTATGGCGTTCTATCGGCTGCGGCACTGCTCTGACGTATTCTGCTTTTTGGGCAGTAATATCTTTAGGAATATCGATCAGCACTGGACCCGGTCTGCCATCCTGAGCTATAAAAAAGGCTTTCCGCACGATTGAGGCCAGCTCTTCCACATTCTTAACGATAAAATTGTGCTTGGTTATCGGCATGGTGATGCCGGTGATGTCAACTTCTTGAAAGCTGTCCTTGCCCAATAACGACAGGGCTACGTTGCCGGTGATGGCAACTAAAGGTACCGAGTCCATATAGGCGGTGGCAATGCCGGTTACGAGATTGGTGGCACCAGGGCCAGAAGTAGCCAGGCACACGCCTACCTTTCCGGTTGATCTGGCATAGCCATCGGCAGCGTGGGCTGCTCCCTGCTCATGGGAAGGCAGATAATGGGTAATGCGATCCGAGTATTTAGCCAGGGCATCATAGATATTGAGGACCGCTCCGCCGGGATATCCAAAAATTGTATCTACCTGCTGTTCCAGTAAACACTCAATTAAAATTTCAGCTCCTGTCAGCAGCATCTAATCACCTCGCTCACGTAATACTGCACCGAATCTTGCTGAACTGACCATTTTGGCATACCGGGCTAAATATCCATGCTGAATTTTAGGCTGAGGAGGCTGCCAAGCCTGCTTCCGCTGCTCCAATTCCTCCTCGCTTACCTGCAGCTCAATGGTGCCTGCATTGATATCAATTGTGATCAAGTCACCGTCCCGCACTAATGCTATGGGACCACCTTCGGCTGCTTCCGGCGAAACATGACCGATCGATGCACCGCGGGTAGCACCGCTGAAGCGCCCATCGGTAATTAGAGCCACATCTTTATCCAGTCCCATTCCTGCGACTGCTGCAGTGGGTGCCAGCATTTCCCGCATGCCTGGACCGCCTTTGGGTCCTTCGTACCGAATTACAATAACATCACCTTTAGCAATCTTACCTCCTAGGATTGCGTCGCTCGCTGCTTCTTCTGAGTCAAAAACCCTGGCCGGTCCGGAATGGATCAGCATTTCGGGGGCAACGGCAGAACGCTTTACCACGCAGCCGCCTGGAGCAAGATTTCCGGTTAACACAGCGATTCCGCCAGTTTCGCTGTGGGGGTTGTCTATTGGTCGAATTACTTCAGGATCGCGGTTCTCGGCATGGGCAATATTTTCCCCTACAGTCCGCCCGCTGACAGTAATCAGATCAAGATTAAGCAAATCTTTTTTGCTCAGTTCTTTCATCACCGCCTGCACACCACCGGCCCGATAGAGATCCTCGATGTAGTAAGGACCTGCTGGGCTGAGTTTGCAGAGATTTGGTGTGCGGGCACTGATTTCGTTAGCTAAGGCTAAATCAAGCTCGATGCCCACTTCATAGGCTACAGCCGGTAGATGCAGCAGACTGTTTGTGGAACAGCCTAGGGCCATATCTACAGTAAGGGCATTGATAAACGCTGCGTGGGTCAGGATATCTCGGGGTCGGATGTTTGCTGCCAATAAATCCATAACCGCTTTGCCGGCTTCCTTGGCTAAACGGATCCTTTCAGCGTAAACAGCTGGAATGGTGCCGTTTCCCGGCAGTCCTAGGCCTAAGACCTCAGTTAAGCAGTTCATGCTGTTGGCTGTGAACATGCCGGAGCAGGAACCGCAGCTGGGACAGGCAGTATCTTCACAGGCCTGCAGTTCTTCCAAACTCATGGTACCTGCCTGAACTGCACCGACTGCCTCGAAGAGAGTGGAAAGGCTCATCCGATCACGATCGTTACTGCCGGCAAGCATCGGTCCGCCGCTCACCACAACAGTGGGAATGTTTAAGCGTCCCGCAGCCATCAGCATCCCGGGAACTACTTTATCGCAGTTGGGAACCATCACCAGGGCGTCAAACCCGTGGGCCATTGCCATTATTTCAATTGAATCGGCAATCAATTCCCGGCTGGCGAGGGAGTAGTGCATTCCCACATGCCCCATGGCAATTCCGTCGCAGACAGCAATTACCGGAAACTCAATCGGGGTGCCTCCATGCATTCTGACCCCAGCCTTAACTGCCTCTACAATCTGATCCAGATGGATATGACCAGGGACGATCTCGTTTTGAGCATTGACAATACCGATTAAAGGTCTTGCGATTTCAGCATCGGTATAACCCATTGCTTTGAATAAAGAGCGGTGAGGGGCCCTCTCCAGCCCTTTTTTTACCACATCACTGCGCATCATCCAACCCTCCGTTGCGATTTTAGGTATTTTATTCAATAAGAATGTGCAAGTTGACCGTTTTGGTGTAAAATAATAGCGAAAATCGTCTAAATGTATTTAGCTGAATACTGTTCTCCCTTGCAGCGTTTTGTCCTGCATTAAAATTGTAATATCTTTGTAATATTACAGATAAAGAAAAGGCAAATAAAAAACTATAAAGGTAAAAATAAAACTAGGCAGAATAATTTACTAACCAAATTATGATGTGGGGGATTTGCTATGCAGATATTCAAACGCTTAGAAACAGACAATTATGAGCAGTTAATTTTCTGTCATGATGCCGCCTCTGGGTTGCGAGCTATCATCTGCATCCATGATACAACTCTTGGTCCTGCCCTAGGGGGACTGCGGATCTGGAACTACCGTTCAGAGGAGGAAGCGGTTGAAGATGTGCTCCGTTTAGCCCGGGGCATGACTTACAAAAGTGCAGCGGCAGGTTTAGACCTCGGCGGCGGCAAGGCTGTGATAATTGGTGATCCGAAAAAAATTAAAAGCCGGGAGCTGTTCCACGCCTTCGGCAGGTATGTGAACACTCTCCACGGCCGCTACATCACTGCTCAGGATATGAACACTACACCGGAAGATATTAACTGGATCCACGAGGTAACCGACTATGTAGTTGGCATTCCAGAAAAAAGCGGGGATCCATCGCCAATAACCGCTTTTGGCGTTTTCCGTGGTATCCTCGCAGCTGTTAATGAAGTCTTTGGCAGTGAAGATCTCAACGGCAGAGTGGTTGCTGTCCAAGGCTTAGGTGCTGTGGGATATAAGCTCTGTCAGCACTTACATGAGGCTGGCGCGGAAATCATTGTTACCGATATTGATCCTGTTCGGGTACAAGCAGCTGTCCAGAAATTTGGAGCTGCAGCGGCTGCTCCTGAGGAGATTTACAGTGTGGCGTGCGATGTATTTGCACCGTGTGCCATGGGTGCGGTGATCAATGAACAAACAGTTGATGAGCTGAAGTGCAGGATTGTTGCCGGATCTGCCAACAACCAGCTCGCTGACGGTTCCTTTGGGGATCGGTTGATGGAAAGGGAGATTCTTTACGTTCCTGACTATGTGATCAACAGCGGCGGGGTGATCAATGTCTACGAGGAACTCCGCGGCTACAACCGGGACAATGCTATGGAGAAAGCTGCTGCAATTTATGACAGCGTTGCTAAAATAATTGAAATTGCTAAACGGGACAACATTTCCACCAGTAGAGCCGCTGACCAGATGGCAGAGGAGAGGATTCAAGCTGGGAAGCAGAAGTAGCTAGTTTCAGCAATTTCCGGAAGGGTGGTTTGGGTGATGTTACAACCGTTACCGTTGGTGAGAAGGGCGTTTAAGCTGCTTTTGGCAGCAGCGCTCCTTTTATTTACCGTTTTTGCTGGTGCTGCAGCTGATCCAGTAGTGAACTTTACTAAGAAGGACCTCGATGCCAGCTACAGTGCTGCTAAAGCAGTAAAGATCCAGCTCAGTTCAGAGGGGATCAGCGCCGCTGGGTCCGGAGTGCAGATCAGTGGCAATGCTGTGCGGATCACTGCTAGCGGTACCTATCTTATTCAGGGATCATTACCCAATGGTCAGCTGATTGTTGATGCTGGGGACAAGGATGATGTGCAGCTTGTCTTAAACGGTGTCGATTTAACCTCATCTGGAGCGGCCGCGCTTTATGTGAACAATGCCGATAAGGTGATTTTAACGCTAGCTCCGGGAACGGTAAACAGGATTGCAGACAGCTCAGCATCAACCAGTGAGCTGGCAGCAGAGGACGTGAATGCAGCAGTATTTAGTAAAGATGATCTTACCATCAATGGTACTGGCACATTGATTGTCAGCGGCAATTACCGCCATGGTATCGTTAGTAAAGACGATTTAAAGATAGTGTCCGGTACAATTCAGGTTACCGCGGTTGGTGATGGGATTAAAGGTCGGGATCTGATTGCTGTTAAAGGGGGACAGATCACCATCTCCGCTCAGCAGGACGGAATGCAGTCGAACAATGATTCTGATCCCACTAGAGGCTTGATCTACATCGAAGCTGGTACTATCGATATTTCCGCCCAATTAGATGGCATCCAGGCCGCAGCTGATCTGTATATCAAAGGCGGTGCGATAACCATCAGCTCTGCTAGTGCTGATGGTTTAAAAGCGGGCAGGGAAATCGCTATCGACGGCGGCAGCATAACTATTGATTCAGCGGATGATGCGGTGCATGCTGATTCCAGCCTCACAATTAATGGTGGGCAGATAGTTATTGAGCGCTGTTACGAAGGTCTGGAAAGCGCCACAATTGCCATCAATGGAGGGACGATTCGGATTGCTGGAGCGCGGGATGATGGCATCAATGCTGCCGGGGGAGTGGATGGAGCGGCAGTCAGCCTAATCATCACTGGCGGCTATATCTTTGTCAGTGCTGAGGGAGATGGCATTGACTGCAACGGCGACATCACTATGACTGGTGGCACTGTGATTGTGCATGGACCAACCGGGCGCGGCAATGCCGCTCTAGATTACAATGGGCGTTTTGTGATTGAGGGAGGGCTGCTTGTAGCAGCTGGCAGTGCGGGAATGGCAATGGCACCAAGTCCTGGCTCAAGCCAAAAAACAATAGCCATTACATTCAACAATTTCCCTGCTCATGAGCTTGTACATCTGGCTTCCGCTGATGATTTGGCACCGATCATCACATTTAAATCCAGCAAACCCTATCAGTCTTTGGTGGTATCCACACCGCAGATCCAAGCAGACAAAGAATATGTTGTTTATCAAGGCGGCAGCAGCACAGGGACAGAAGCGGATGGTTTGTTCATCGATGGAGTGTATACTCCAGGTACACAAATTGGCACTGTTGCTGCCAGTCAAGGTCAGAGCCGGTAACCCTGTTTGTCAGCTGTTGAGAATCTAGGACAAACAGTTTATACTGTAAACAGTGACCTTTTTTGATGAACACGGTGGTGGTAACAGTGAAAGTGGTAGTGATCGATGGCCAGGGCGGCAGGCTGGGGCAGTTGATTGTCGAAGCGATCATCAAAGAAAAGATTCCCTGTGAGCTTTATGCAGTTGGCACCAACAGCATCGCCACCAGTGCGATGCTGAAGGCTGGCGCGTCCTTAGGAGCAACCGGTGAAAATCCTGTCAAGGTTGTCTGTAGGGATGCAGATGTGATAATCGGACCAATCGGTATTCTTGCTGCCGATTCGCTGCTTGGCGAAGTGACACCGGAGATGGCAGTTGCTATTGGGCAGAGCAGAGCGATCAAGCTGCTGCTTCCTGTCGCCAGTGCAACAATCAGGTGATCGGTGTTCAGCAGCTTACTATGGGCGAAATGGTTAAAGCAGCAGTGGAGCGCCTAAAGGAGCTCCACTGATTACATATACATAATTAAATAACAGCGATGCCATGAAGGCGTCACAATCGTTCAAGGCGATGAGATCATGACGTGAAATGAGGTGTTTGTGATGCCATCGAAAAACAGTAGCTTAAATCGAATGGTTATGGCAGCAGTATTTCTCGCAATGGCAATGGTGCTCCCGTTTCTTACGGGACAAATCCCTCAAATCGGCACTGCCCTAGGTCCAATGCACATTCCTGCTCTGCTGGCAGGATACTTTTGCGGACCTTGGTGGGCTTTAGCGGTTGGGCTGATCGCTCCACCCCTGCGCTATCTGCTCTTTGGCATGCCGCCAATTATGCCGACCGGCATTGCCATGTCCTTTGAGCTGGCAGCCTACGGTATGACTGCGGGACTGCTTGACCGGTATCTTCCTAAGAAAAATTCCTATGTTTATGTATCGCTGATCAGCGCCATGCTGGCCGGACGAATTGTCTGGGGTGCGGTCAGGGTGATTCTCTATGGTCTCGGCCATTCCCAGTTCAGCTGGGCTGCATTTTTATCTGGAGCATTTATCAATGCTGTACCTGGAATTGTGGTGCACATAATTCTAATTCCAATTTTGGTTATTGCTTTGAGAAAATACACTGCTGAAGCAGGACGCAATTAAACGTAAAGGAGGCCGCCCACTGGAATTCCAAGAGTTGCAGTGGGCGAATTTATATGAACCACTATCTTTTAGAACAGCTGAAAAATCATCCCTCCATGGAACCGCAGGATATTGTGAAGCTGTGCTATCAGGCGGCATATGGAGCGGAGCACTTGCTCACAGATATTGACAAGGCCCGTCAATATCTTTTTGCTGAATTTGATGGGGTTGAACCTGCAGACATCCCAGTTTATGAGCCGATCTCAGATTTATACTGCAGGGTGAACATTGCCGGCTGGAAATACCACGGCCTGTCAAAAGAGGAGCTGTTTGACATCTTTCGCAGATCAGCTCTGGTTCTGGGCACAAGAGGGGATTTTCAAGAGCTGATGGACGAGTATCTGGAAACAGTGAAGCATGCCCTTGGCAGTGAGCAACTGCTGGAATTAAGGAATTATCTTGAACAATACTACAGGCAGGGCGTTCGTCCGGTGCACCACAGTGAAAAATATCGGAGAGCAGAAAAACCTCATTACCGGGTGGTGCGGCGAGAACTGCTGCCTGCCAGGGTCTTACTACGGTAAGATTTGGAGCGCTGCTGCCTAATATATATAGAATAGGACAAGAATCAGACTATTGGGAGGCAGGATCGATGACGCAGATGCAGTATACTGCACCGAGATATCAGCGGGAAAGAGAGGTAATTGCTGAACTGAAACAGGAAATCAGCAGAGTGATCATCGGCCAGGAATATATGGTCAACGGGATTCTGATCGGTCTTTTGACCGGAGGTCACATTTTGCTGGAAGGAGTGCCGGGACTGGCGAAATCCCTGACCGCAGGCACTGTGGCTCAAGCAGTAGGTTTAGATTTTAAGCGCATTCAGTTTACTCCTGATCTGCTGCCAGCGGATATTATCGGCACTGAAATCTATAACCAGAAGACTGGCGAATTTATGATTAAGAAAGGTCCTATTTTCAGCCACCTGATCCTGGCGGATGAGATCAACCGGGCACCAGCCAAGGTGCAGTCGGCACTCCTTGAGGCAATGCAGGAAAAACAGGTGTCCATCGGCGATGTAACTTATCAGCTGGAGGAGCCGTTTCTGGTGATTGCCACCCAGAACCCCCTGGAACAGCAGGGTACCTATCCGCTGCCTGAGGCGCAGCAGGATCGGTTCATGCTGAAGCTGAAAATTCAATATCCTACCAGAGAAGAAGAGCAGAAAATCATTCAGCAGTATAGCTTAAGCCAGGCACCCCCTTCCGGGATCAGTGCGGTTATCACCAAGGAAGACATTTTTACGATCAGGTCGTGTGTGGACAGCATTTATCTTGATGAAAAAATCGAAAACTATGTGCTGGATATTGTCTTTAAAACTAGGGAGCCTTCACCATACATTACCTGCGGAGCTTCACCCCGGGCGTCAATCAACTTAATAAAAGCTGCTAAATGCAGGGCATTTCTCATGGGACGGGATTACGCAGTTCCTGACGATGTCAAAGCTGTGGCTTATGATGTCCTCCGGCATCGGATACTGCTGTCATATGAGGCAGAAGCAGAGGAACTCACTCCTGAAGACCTGATTGCCGAAATACTGGAACAGGTTCACTTGCCGTAGTGCTCCTGCAGGAGGTGATTAGGGATGCGTTCCCGTGAACTGACTCAGAAAATCCGCCGGATTGAGATCAGAACCAATAAACTGGTGGAGGAGATCTTTTCCGGTGAGTACCACTCAGGCTTTCGCGGCAAAGGCATGGAGTTTGACAGCATTCGCCAGTATATTCCAGGGGATGATGTCCGGGTTATTGACTGGAATGTCACTGCCCGTTATAACAAGGCTTTTGTCAAGCAGTTTGTTGAAGAGCGGGAGATGAACATCTTTCTGCTGATCGATCTGTCCCGCTCCAACAGTTTCGGCAGAAAGAAAGAGCTGATTGCGGAAATCAGCGCCACTCTAGCTCTATCAGCAGTCCGCAATAATGACCGGGTGGGGGCAATCCTTTTTACCGAAAGAGTGGAACAGCTGCTTCCCTCAAGAAGCGGAAAAAAGCATGTTTTGTCAATAATTGAAAGCATCCTCACTTATGAACCCCAAATGACTGGGACTGATATTGCCAATGCCTTGAGATACTTTAACCGGATTGAGAAAAAGCGCAGTGTGGTGTTTTTAATCTCAGACTTTATGGATGACGGGTATCAAAAAGAGCTGAAGGCATCTGGAATCCGCCATGATCTGATCTGCATTCAAGTATTGGATAGAGCAGAAGAGCGGATACCCGCTGGAGCTATTTTTACCTTTGAGGATTTGGAAACCGGGGATACCTTTGTAATGGACAACCTCAAAGAGGATTTTACCATCAATCCCTTAACCGGCTTTTATAAAAGAAACTTGATTACTATCTATACCGATGAGGATTATGTCAAGCCTTTAGTTAAGTTTTTTAGGAGTAGAGGCAGGTCATGAAAGCAAAGCGAGTTCAGTATTTACTCACAGCAGTGCTTATTCTGGTATTATTTTTAACCATTTTAGTTTACATAAACCTTGGCACATCCTCTGATGGCAATCTGACACACGCAAGCCGCAGGGTTTACATCGGCGATATCATTACTCTGGAAATTGAAGCTGAGCACTTGTCCAGTGCAGATGTAAGGGCGCAGTTCAGTGATTTTGAAGTTGTGGAGCTGATAGAAGAGCCGGGACGGTTTGTGATTGCAGTCCGTACTTTTGCACCCGGCGAGTATCGAGTGCTGCTGGCAGATAAAGAAGTTGTGATCAATGTTGGGTCCACTCTGGAAGACATTGAGAGGGACGAGGTCTTTGAAGGCAGCAGCCAGATTCTCAAACCAGGTTTCTTCCTGCCTTGGCATCTCCTGTGTTATGCTGCTGCCGGTGTATTTATCCTTTCTGGAGCGATTGTGCTTTTTAAAGCGATTTTAAGCAGGCGGAAAAAGCAGCTTACACCGTATCAAGTATTTCTTAAGGCTGCAGAAGCCCTTCCCATGGAAAGCGGCAGCTACTTCGTTGATCTGACACTGCTGTTTAAGCAGTATCTAGAAAGTCTGTACCATACCCGGATTATTGGCAAAACAAGCACTGAGATTGTGGGGGAACTGGGCAGGCTGCAGGCACTAACTGCAGTTCTACCAGAGATTGAACAGTGGTTGGCTGAATGCGACCAGTTTAAATTTTCCGGAGTTCGGGTCGGTAGAGAGCAGAAACAGGAGCATTACCAGAAATTAATTGAACTGGCTGTAAGAATAGACAAACAGAGTTCAGCTGTGCAAGAAGAGGGTGCAGGATGATGCGGTTTGCAAGTGGTTGGTTCCTGCTGTTAATTCCAGCAGCAGTGTACTTGTTTTGGCCTAATCGCCGCAGGGCTGGGCTGAAATTTTCAAGTGTGAAGCTGCTGCGCCGGGAAGGCAGAACTAAAACTATCAAGCATAAAATTGGAAAAATCCTAATTTTAGCGGGTGTAATTCTGGCGATAGTAGGTCTGGCTCGACCGCAATCGGCGGAGCGGGGAGATGTGATTCATTACCGGGGCATTGACATCGTGATGATACTTGACGTGTCAGGATCAATGCAGTCAGTGGACTTCAGTCCTAACAGGCTGGAAGCGGCAAAGCGAACGATCGATGATTTTATCCGCCGCAGAGCAGGCGATCGCATCTCGCTGGTGATCTTTGCTGGAGAGGCATACACCAGAATACCCCTGACACTTGATCACAGCGTGGTGAGGGAATCCCTGGCAGGCGTCAGCACAGAATCGGTAAGTCAAGACGGAACTGCCATTGGGATGGCTATCGCTGTGGGGCTGAACCGCTTAAAGAAAAGCGATGCTGCCTCGAAAATCATGATTTTAGTCACCGATGGTGAGAACAACGCTGGGGCAATTGACCCAGTTACTGCCAGCAATCTTGCTGAAGAAATGGGGATTCGCATCTACACCATTGGAGTTGGCAGCGACAGGCTGATTCTGCCTGTGCAGAATGTCTTTGGTCAAATTCAATACAGGCAGTTCGAAGGCGGCTTTAACGAGGCGCTGCTGCAGCAGATCGCCGAATCCACTGGAGGTCAGTACTACCGAGCTTTGGATCCAAAAGGGTTGGAGCAGATTTTAACCACAATTGACCAGCTTGAAAAGACCGAATTCACCGACTACAATTACCGAGAATACAGGGAGCTTGCCTTTCCCATCATTAAGGCGGCGCTTCTGCTGTTAGTGGCGGGCGTGTTTTTAGACAAATATTATTACCTACAAATACCGTAGACCATCAAGGAGGCAGAACCTTTGCTTCGAGAACTGGAGTTTAAATATCCATCCAATCTGGCATTTTGCATCTTAGTGGCTGCAGCTGTCACTTTTTTCTTACTTGGTTTGCGGAAAAAGGAAAGGATCATGGCAAGCCTGCAGTTTGGCGGCGCTGCCCGCTTTAAGGCACTGCGGACCGGGCTGCTCAGCGCTGGGTTAGGTTTGATGGTTCTTGCCCTGATGGGCCCCCAGGCTTTCAAAGGCTATGGTGAAGTCAGCAAAACCGGTCTGGACATCTATGTGCTTATTGATACGTCCAAAAGCATGCTGGCACAGGATACTGCGCCGGACAGACTAAGTGTGGCTAAGGGGATAGTGAGCGCTCTCCTTGACCAAATGGAAGGGGACCGGATCGGGTTCATTCCCTTTGCCTCAGATGCTTATATTCAGATGCCCCTGACCGATGACTACCAGCTTGCCCGCATGTTTCTCAACGTGATTGATACCGAGATGATCAGCGGCGGGGGAACCAACCTCGCTGCTGCCATCACCCTGGCCGCTGATTCTTTTCAAAGGACATCCAGCGCTGACAAAGTGATATTAATCCTGAGCGATGGCGAGGACCACCATCAGGCAAGCTTAGATGCGGTTAAGCGGATCAGTGACGAACGGGTGAAAATCTATACGGTGGGCATTGGTACGGAAATAGGGGGTTTGGTGCCTGTATACAATGATACCGGCGCCATAATTGACTACCTGAAAGATGCTGATGGAAATACAGTAATCTCGCGGTTGGAGGCAAGTACGCTGAGACAGCTGGCAGAGGCTGGCAGTGGAGCTTATTATCAGGCGGAGCTGGATGGATCGGCGACTGCCGCTCTATTAAGGGATCTATCCGCGCTGAAGCGAGATGATTACCAGATGGAGAAGATCAAGCAGTTTACCCATCTGTACCAGTACTTTCTAGGTTTTGGTCTGCTGCTGTTCACCACTGCATGGCTGCTGCCTGAAAGGGGGAGAGCGGCATGAAGAAGATAGTGTGGCTGTCGGGAGTAGCAGCTGCTTTGCTGCTGCCGCTGCTGTTGACAGGCTGGGCAGATCAGAAGGACACAGTGCATAAAGCTTTCCGGGCGGGAAACGAGCAGTACGCTTCTGATCAGTATGGAGAAGCGCTGAAATTCTATGAGCAGGGACTTGAGGCAGATCCGGAGCACACTGCTTTAAATTTCAATGCCGCCCAAGCAGCTTATCAAATGGGGGATTATGAAAAGGCTGTTCGGTACTATGAGCGGGCTGATGCCAGCGTTGAGAAATATCTCAATGCCGGCAACAGTTTAGTTAAAACTGGTGATGCAGTGGTGGAACAGAGCGAAAAACAGCAGTACTATTCTCAGGCGCTGGAGGTTTACAAAGAGGGAATTATTAAATATCCCCAGGACGTCCACCTTAAGTTTAATTATGAACTGATAAAGCAGAAGCTTGACCAGCTTTCTGAGGAAATGGAAGAGGAAAACGAAAGCAGCCAACCTGACCAGCAGAGCGATGACCAAGGCGACAAACAGGACGACAATCAGGACCATCAGGACAGTCAAACTAGCGATGATAATGAACAGCAGAATACTCAGGAAGACAGCGGAAATCAGAACCAGGATCAAAGTTCTCAACCGGAGGAAGGCTTCCAAGATGAACAGGATTGGGAAGCTGTTGCCCGGATCTTAGAAATGCTGGCAGGTGAAGAAGAGGAAAGTTTAAAGAACAATCAGGGTGTTGTCGTGGGAAGGGATGACGCATATGGTTGGTAAGCGGCAGCATGCTGTAATTTTATGTCTAATACTGCTTATAACGGCTGTTGGCTCCTGCGCTGCACTGGCAGCATCGGAGCCGATGTTTCGCCTTGATATGACCAAGCTTAACCTGCAGAAAGGTGTCAGCACCAGCCTGACGCTTTCCCTGATTAATGCTCAGGGAGCAGAGGTTCTGGGGATTGAAGGCCTTGAACACTTTGAGCTGCTGTCCCGCAGTCAAAGCACGTCAATCAACATTGTGAATGGGAGAAGCACCCATCAAATCGACTTCCATTATACGATCATGCCCAAGGAAACAGGACAGTTTACTTTGCAGGCTAGAGTCCAGTACAATGGGCAGGTGTATGAAAGCAACGAGCTTCAGGTAACTGTCAGCGACGCTCCGGCTGAAGCAGGCAGGGCGGAAGGAGATTTGTTTGTCAGAACAGTTCTGTCCCAAGACGAGATCTACTTGGGAGAAAAGGTAGTTTTGACCTATGAACTATACTCCCGCTACAGTATTGAGAATCTCGGTTTTACTGACTACACCTCTATTGACGGCGTGGTTGCCAAGGAAATATCGGCTGATCAGCTCAAGGCAGAATATGTCTATTTAGACGGAGTCAGGTATGCGAAGTATGAGGTAATGCAGTTAATCATCGACCCAATCCGGGCTGGTACCGTTACTATTCCGGCCTTCAATTTGCAGGTGAATGTAATTGTTGACGGATTTGGCGGTGCTTTGGGTGGCCTTTTCAGCCGCACCAGACCGATGTATCTTCAGACTCAGGCACAGGAGCTGAAAGTCCAGCCACTGCCTGCAGCCGGCAGACCAAAAGATTTCTCCGGCATTGTGGGAGAACTGCAGCTGGAGGGGAATTATACCAAGCAAGAAGTCCAGTTTGGTGATCCGCTGTCGCTTTTAGTAACTGCTTCCGGCAGCTGCAATCTGGACAGTCTTAAAAAGCTCTTTCCCGGCAGTATTCCGGGATTTGCAGTTTATGAAACTCAGAAGCACAGCACGGAAACAGTACAAAACAATCAGTACTACGCCGAGAAGCAGTTTGAAGTAATTTTAGTGCCGCAGCAAACCGGCTTAATAGAAGTGGTTCCGGTTTCAATTTCCTATTTTAATCCTCGCACTGGACAATATGAGTATGCGGAAATACCTGGTACAACCATTCAGGTTGCGGGAAGTATGCCTGTGCAGGCATCTAGTGGAGGAGAAGCCCGGCCCACAGCCGTGGAAACTGTGAGTGTGGTTCAGGTAAGTTACCTGGACACCAGCGGTGATTATTTTACAATTCGGATCAGCAAGCAGCAGCTGCTGTGGGTACTGCTCGGGATCTTTGGACTGCTCATCCTTGTATTAATTGGGATCTGGCTTGCTGCCAAGGGCAAGCAGCGGGATCCAAAACTGAAGTCGCTGTACAAACAGCTGATGGCTGCCAAGGGGATCAATGAGGCCTACGACTTGTTTAACGAGATGATTAAACACAGCTTTAATCTCAGTATTAAAGCCAGCCCCAGAAGTGTGGTCCAAGCTCAGCTGCCCCCTCACCTGGCTGTTGAGGTTGTGAAAGTGATGGATTATATGGAGTCCAGCAGCAGGGAATGCTCTGAATTGAAGGATAAGGTTAAGCGGATCTATAAACTAATCAACTCCTAAATTTCAATAGCTTTTTGACCGCATTTTGTCCGGCAGAGGCAGTGCTTTGCCTCTGCCCGCGACAATGGTGAACAGTTAGTGAATTATCAGACCGATTTTCTGTTCAAAGTCTTTGCGAAAGTGTCTACTAACATAAGCCTGCTCCGAATTACTATCATCAAAAGCTAGTTTATATCTCCTATCCCCATCTTCTGAAATCACCTTCACTCTAGCTAGATTCACTATGAATGACTTATGAGTTCTGCAGAAACCGTATTCGGCAATCAATTCAAGGATTTCTTTAAGGGTTAGATTGCCCAAAGAGTATCTTCTGTCTGTAGTTACCATGTCAATATAACCGGTTTTCCTTCTTTCAAAAAATATTACATAATCGAGTGGTACTCGTATATAATCTCCATGCTTTGTTTTGACTATAATATGTCCATTCTGAACACTCACTCCTGATTTTGTCTTTGTACTCATAAGATTCACCTACCTAGCCGCTTTGAATGTACAAAATGTTCAGTTAAGTACACTGTCTGGTATTAAATTACTACATCTAGCGAAAACAGTCAACCTACAGCACGACGTGTCGCGGGACATAATGGGGCTGGTAAAACCACAATAATGAAGATTTTGGTTGGTTTATATAAACCAACTGAGGGAAAGGTATTAATCCATGGAAAAGATAAGATTTTTTGTGGTGGAAAATGGTGAAATAAATGAAAGGGGTGCCACAAGGAGCTTTTGGAAAGCAAAGGTTTTTATGCGAAACTTTTTGCGATTCAATCGGAGAAATACAGCGCTGAGCCGCAGTTGGGTAGCCTCTCGGTTGAAATTAGAAAACTTCTTCAAAAAAACCTATTGACATTTCTCTGCGGCGTGGTATCATATTAGGAAAATATATAAAAATAAATTCGATGACAGGAGCGAGTAGATAAGTAATCGAAGGTTAAGCGAGCCAGGGAGGGTGCGAGCCTGGTCCGGAGAGCTTATTGAATGGGTCCTGGAGAAGCTCTGCGAAATCAGTTTTTGGGAGTAGCAGCAGGCCGGGTTTCCCCCGTTATAGGGATAGGGTATGATAGTACCCGAAAGAGAGAGATAGTTGATCACTATCTAAGCTTAGGTGGCACCGCGGAAGTAAACTTTCGTCCTAACTGGATGAAAGTTTTTTGTTCTCTTAGAAGTGATCAAATTATCTAATTAGAGTGGCACCGCGGAATGGAAGCATTTCGTCTCTAGTTGAGGCGGAATGCTTTTTTATTTCTCAAGAAAGGAGTTGGTGAGTTGATTTATCCTAGTTTTGACCAGTTTGTCAAGTTGAGTCAGGATGCAGCGCTGGTACCAGTTGCCCTGGAAATTGCCGGTGACTTAGAAACACCCATCAGTTTGTTTATGAAGCTCGGCCAGAGCGAAAACAGCTATATTCTGGAAAGTGTGGAGGGCGGCCAGCGGTGGGCTCGCTACTCCTACATTGGACGCAGCCCCTGTTTAATCATTACAGCACGGGGTAACTTGGTCAGCGTTTATGATACTCGCACCAACACAACCATCAGTCAGCAGGGGGATGTTTTAGCAATTATTGCCGGAATTATGGGGGAATTCAAACCAGCCAAAACACCCGGCCTGCCGGATTTTTCCGGCGGAGCGGTTGGCTACTTTGCCTACGATGTCGCCCGTTCGTATCAGAAAGTGAAAAACGTCAAGGCAGAGCAATCGGATCCCCTCAACATGCCCGATATCCACCTGCTCTTGACCAATGAAGTGATCGTTTATGACCATGTGAAGCAGAAGATCATTCTCATTGTCAATGCTGAGCCCGGCTCTGATCCTAAGACCAGCTATCAAAATGCTGTTGAGCGGTTGAGGGAAATCCAAGCAGAGATTGAAAAGGGAAGCACTCCTGCTCAAGCCGGAAAAGCTGCCCTTGGAAATAGAAACAGCAGTTTAGACACTGCTTGGAACTACAGCACCGAAAGTAAGGACAGCTTTATGCACAAGGTTAACCAGATAAAACAGCTGATCGAACAAGGAGAAGCTTACCAGGTGGTTCTCTCACAGCGCTTTGCCCTTCCCACTGAGGCAGATCCTTTTGGAGCTTACCGTGTGCTCCGCTCCCTTAATCCTTCACCGTACCTGTTCTATATCAACTGCGGTGAGTATCAGCTGGTGGGGGCATCTCCAGAACTGCTGGTCAAAGTAACGGATGACCTGGTGGAAACTTGTCCAATTGCCGGCACCAGACCTCGGGGGAAAACGCCTGAAGAAGATCAGGCTTACGCTGAAGAGCTCCGCAGTGATGAAAAGGAGCTGGCAGAGCATTTGATGCTTGTGGATTTGGGCCGCAATGATATCGGCCGTGTTGCTGAATTCGGCACTGTGGCGGTCAAAAACCTGCTGCATGTGGAAAAGTACTCCCACGTGATGCACCTGGTAACTAATGTGGTTGGCAGGTTGAAGCAGGGAGCGACAATGTACGATGCCCTCAAAGCCTGTCTGCCGGCTGGTACCGTATCAGGAGCACCTAAGCTTAAGGCGATGGAGATTATTGATCAGCTTGAACGAGAAAAACGGGGCGTTTATGCGGGAGCCGTTGGCTACCTCGGCTTCAACGGCAATATGGATCTCTGCATTGCGATTCGCACCATCTTGTTTAAGGGTCAAACAGCCTTTGTGCAGGCTGGGGCCGGGATAGTTTGGGATTCAGATCCGGAAACAGAGTATGAGGAGACTTTGCGGAAAGCAAAGGCTATGCTGGAAGCGATCAAACAGGGGGAGGTAGGCTGATGATCGCCATCATCGATAATTACGGTTCCTTTACTTACAATCTCTATCAGGCTTTTGGAGAAATCAATGCAGAGACCGCCGTGTTTGCCAGCGGTGAGGTCACCATTGAAGAATTACAGCAGCTTCCCATCAGGGCAATTGTGCTTTCGTCTGGAGCAAGCACCCCAGATAATACCGGCATAGCCCGCCAAGTACTGGCTGCCTTTGCTGGCAGCATCCCAATTCTTGGTGTCGGCCTCGGCCATCTGGTAATCGCTGAATATTACGGTGCCTCAGTGGTGCAGGCGCAAAGAATAACCCATGGAAAAAGCATCGTGATTCACCATTCAGGAGATCCAATTTTTAATGGCATTAACAATCCCTTTAAAGCCGCCTGCTATCATTCCCTGATCGTGAAATCGGATTCTGTTCCTGATCAATTACAGGTGCTGGCAGTTGCCGATACTGGTGAGGTGATGGCTGTCCGCCATCGCGAGCACTTAGTCTTTGGTCTGCAGTTCCATCCAGAAGGGACTGCTACCGAATGCGGCCGGCAGCTGTTGGACAATTTCCTCAAACTGGAATCGCTTGGAGGTGGAAGTGGTGTTGTCTGAAATTCTCAATAAGCTGGTGAACAGGGAGGACTTGACTGAACTTGAGATGATCGAGGTTATGACCAAGATTATGGATGGGGAACTGACGCCTGCTCAAGTTGGTGCGCTCCTGATTGGGCTCCGCATGAAAGGGGAAACCAGCGCGGAGATTACCGGTGGGGCGCGGGTGATGCGGAGTAAGGCTGTGGCCATCAATTCCGGAGAACTCTATGCCATTGATACCTGCGGCACCGGAGGAGATGGTGCCAACACATTCAATATTTCCACAGCAGTGGCGGTAGTTGCTGCTGCTGCAGGAGTACCTGTTTACAAGCACGGCAATCGGTCCGTATCCAGCAGATGCGGCAGTGCCGATGTTTTGGAACAGCTGGGGATCACCATCGATCTCGGACCGGATGCGGTGCAGGAATGTGTCCGCCAGGTAAATATCGGATTTCTGTTTGCCCCAAGGTTCCATCAGGCTATGGGAAATGTGGTCCAACCGCGGCGGGAATTGGGCGTGAGAACTATCTTCAACGTTCTCGGTCCTTTGACCAATCCAGCGCAGGTGAAAGGTCAAGTGCTGGGGGTGTTTTCCCCAGAGCTTACCGAAACTTTAGCCTGTGCCCTCCAGGCTTTGGGATGCGAACGGGCGCTGGTGGTTCACGGCTTAGATGGGTTAGATGAAATTACCATTACAGCACAGACAAAAATTACCGAACTGAAGGATGGGAAGCTGGAAACTTATTTGATCGAGCCGCCCCAGTTTGGTCTTAAATATGCCCACAAGGGGGAGCTGACTGGTGGTGATGCCCAGGAAAACTCCCGGATTATCCTCAACATCCTCCGGGGAGAGCATGGTGCAAAACGCGATATTGTGCTGCTGAATGCCGCAGCTGCTCTATACGTGGGGAAGAAGGCAGCGGATCTGCAGGAAGGCATTGAGCTGGCAGCGGAGCTGATCGACAGCGGCACTGCTTACCGGACCTTGACTCAATGGATCGAACTATCGAGGGAGCTGAAAGTGTCATGATTCTGCAGCGGATTGTAAGCGATAGAAGAAAAGCTGTTGCAGCGTTGAAGCAGAGCCAACCCCTGGATCTCAGCCCTGACCTTGTCAGACAGAGAGCAGGAAAAGCCTGTCGGGATCTGAAGCAGGCTGTCACACGGGGGGAAGGATTGGGCATTATTGCGGAAGTGAAGCAGGCTTCACCATCCAAAGGGATGATCCGCCGGGACTTTGATCCCCTGGCAATTGCCAGAGAGTATGAAGCAAATGGCGCCGCAGCTATATCTGTGCTCACTGAGCCGGAGTATTTTTTCGGCAGAGATGAATACCTGACAGAGATTTCAGCGGATACAGCGATTCCCGTTCTGCGCAAGGATTTCATAATCGATCCCTACCAGATTGTCCAGTCCAAGCTCCTCGGTGCAGACTGCATTCTGCTCATTGCTGCGGTTTTAAGTGATTCGGAATTGGCAAGTTTTCTCAAGCTGGCGGGAGAACTTGACCTTCAGTGCTTGGTTGAAGTTCACAGCCGGGAAGAATTGGAACGGGTACTCAAGACCGATGCAGACTTGATTGGAATTAACAACCGCAATCTCCACACCTTTGAAACTAACCTCCAGACTACCCTGGATTTGGCACCGCTGATTCCCGAAGATAAAGTGGTGATCAGCGAAAGTGGGATTCATACCGGCGCGGACCTGCTGCTGTTAAAGGACGCTGGTGTGGACGGCGTGCTGATTGGCGAAAGCTTGATGCGGGCGCCGGATATCGCACTCAAGCTGAAAGAACTTCGAGGTGAGCTCGGTGGATAGCAGAGTTAAAGTGAAGATCTGCGGTTTGGTAAGGAAACAGGATATTGATTTTGTCAACAAGACAGCTCCAGATTATGCAGGCTTTGTTTTTGCGGAAAGCAGGCGCCAAGTTAAACCTGATGAAGTAAAGCGCATGGTTTGTGATCTGGCTCCTGGCATTCAGACAGTCGGTGTGTTTGTCGACGCTCCCCGGGAGCTGGTAGTGGAGACAGTCAGGGAATGCCGCCTCGACATTATCCAGCTGCACGGCAGTGAGTTAAATGCCTACTGGGAGGGATTCACTGCCCCTGTTTGGAAAGCGCTGCCGATTAGAAGCAGGCAGGATCTGGAACAGGTTAAAGGACTGCGGAACATTGCTGGGCTGCTCCTTGATTCATCCTCTGGTGGTTCTGGAACAGCCTTTGACTGGTCCCTTGTTCAAGAGCTCCACTCCCCCTTTCCGGTGATTCTGGCAGGGGGCTTAAACCCGGGAAATGTTGTCCGGGCGATCAAACAGGTTAAACCGTTTGCGGTGGATGTGAGTAGCGGCGTTGAGACAGACGGGGTGAAGGATTTTCTAAAGATTAAACAGTTTATTGAGAAAGTGAGGGAACCGGATGAGCACAGTGGTTAAAGCGGGCAGGTTCGGCATGTTCGGCGGGCAGTATGTTCCTGAAACCTTAATGAACGCCCTAACCGAGTTGGAAAGGGAATACAAAAAATGCCTTGAGGATCAAGAATTTTGGAGTGAGTACCATTACTACCTTCGAGAGTACTCTGGTAGACCTACCCCGCTGTATTTCGCTGCCAATCTGACCAAAGCCCTTGGCGGCGGCAGAATTTATTTGAAGCGGGAAGATCTCAATCACACTGGTGCCCACAAGATCAACAATGTGATCGGCCAGGTGTTGCTGGCTAAAAGAATGGGCAAGACGCGGATCATTGCGGAAACCGGCGCTGGGCAGCATGGCGTTGCCACAGCTACAATCTGCGCCATGATGAATCTGACCTGCGAGATCTACATGGGGGAAGAAGATGTCAGAAGGCAGGAGCTGAACGTATTTCGAATGGAGCTTTTAGGAGCCAAAGTAAATGCGGTCAGCTCCGGTACAAGGACATTAAAAGATGCTACCAATGAGGCAATTCGGGATTGGGTTACCAACGTTGACGATACCTTCTACGTAATTGGTTCGGTGGTAGGTCCTCACCCATATCCTTCCATGGTCCGGGATTTTCAGCGGATCATCGGCGATGAGGTAAAGGAACAGATTTTAGCCTTGGCAGGGCGCCTACCGGATTATTTAGTGGCCTGCGTTGGCGGGGGCAGCAATGCCATGGGGCTGTTCTATCCCTTTGTCGATGATCATGATGTTAAGCTATGGGGCGTGGAAGCTGCTGGGCAGGGTCTGGATACCGGCAAGCATGCCGCCACTATCAGCAGAGGTTCTCCTGGGGTAATCCACGGCATGATGACTTATCTGCTGCAGGATTCAGAAGGTCAGATCCTTCCGGTTCATTCAATCTCTGCCGGGCTGGATTATCCAGGAGTAGGTCCTGAACATGCTTACCTCCATCAAACAGGGAGGGCTGGCTATGCTGCAATTACTGACCAGGAGGCTTTGGAAGCGTTTAAGCTGCTGTCCAAAACCGAGGGAATAATCCCGGCATTGGAGAGCGCCCACGCAGTAGCTTATGTCCAGAAGCTGGCTCCCCGGACCAGCAGGGATGAACTGATTGTGGTTAATCTCTCCGGCCGCGGCGATAAGGATGTCTACAGTGTTTTAGAAGCCCTTAAAGGGGGTGGACCAGCATGAGAGTTCAATCTGTCTTTACCAACCTAATTCAGCACGGTAGGAAAGCTTTGATACCCTATATTACTGCTGGCGATCCAGAACTTGCTGTTACTGAAGAGATCGTGATGGCAATGGTTCAAGCCGGAGCGGATATTGTCGAGTTAGGTGTTCCTTACTCAGATCCGTTAGCCGACGGCGTCGTGATCCAGCGGGCTGCTCAGCGGGCGCTGGAGGCGGGAACCAATCTCCATAAAGTATTTGAGCTGGTTGAATCCCTAAACAGTAAAATTTCTGTCCCCATTGTACTGCTGGTTTATTTCAATCCTGTCTACCAGTATGGGCTTGAAAAATTTATCCAAAAATGTGTGTCCGCAGGTGCTGCGGGGATGATCATACCGGATCTCCCTTTGGAAGAACGGGCGGAGATTACCAGCATAATTGAAGCAGGCGGCTATCCCATTGATTTGATTCCCCTGGTCGCACCCACATCTCGGGAGCGGATCGGTAAAGTGGTTGAAGGAGCCTCCGGATTCGTTTATGCGATCTCGTCAAAGGGAGTTACAGGTGTCAGAAAGCAGTTCTCGGGAGAACTGGAAAGTTTCATTGGGCAGATCAGGTCGGCGACCGAACTTCCGGTAGCCCTCGGTTTCGGCATTGGTGATGTGGAGACGGTTGAGAAAGTCAAAGAGTTTGTCGATGGAGTGATCCTCGGCAGTGTGCTGGTGCAGATGATTGAAGAAGCTGCAGCAAAGGAAGAGGCAATCGCGAAAGTCTCTGGTTTTATAGCCGAGCTGAGGAAGGTCTTGGGGTAACGTGGTGATCAGTTTTGGTGTAGAGCGCTCAGCCTGACGCTGGGCGCTTTTTCTGACAAAACAGGAAAAACAGTGCTAATAGGGGAATAATTAAGTAAATTGGATTGGACTTTCAAAAGGAGGGTGTACGCTTGCGATGCTCAGAAAATTGCTGCTGACTGCTCTTTGTGCTGCGATGTTCATCGCTACTTCTGCGTTAACGAAGGAGGTTTTGGCTGTGTTTGATACAAGCGGTTTAGTCAGTGTTGAGGAATTACCAAGAAATAGTGCGCTGCCGGATCCCTTTACCTTCTTTAACGGTGAGAAAGTGGATTCGGAGGCTGAGTGGTATGAGCGGGCTGAAGAACTCAGAAGACTGTACCAATATTATATGTACGGTGTGTGGCCAGATTCATCTCAAGAACAGGTTACTTACAGTATTGATGGAGATGTAATGAATATCACAGTGGAAAAGGGTGGAAAGCAAGTTAGTTTTCCAGTCACTTATCACGTGCCAAATCCGGAAACAGTGCCAATGCCAGAAAATGGGTATCCAGTAATAATTGCGTTCTTGTTGTTGGGTCAAGTGCAGTATGCTAATGAGCGGGGGTATGCGGTAATTACGCTGAACACTAACCATATCGCTGCTGATAATCTATCCCGCACTGGAGTGTTTTATGAGTTGTATCCTTACGGACAGACCTGGCAGGAACAGACAGGTGCCCTCATGGCATGGGCTTGGGGCGTCAGCAAAGTGATCGATGCGCTGGAAAACGGTGCCAAAGATCAACTAAACATCAATCCGGAGTACAGCATCGTAACAGGTGTTTCCCGCTGGGGTAAAGCGGCAGCGGTGGCCGGAGCATTCGACCAGCGCATTAAAGTAACAGTGCCTGCCTGCTCCGGTGCTGGTGGGATGGCTGCTTTCCGCTATGTTTCGGAAGGCAAAACCTATGACTATTCGGCCCTTGGCCTCGACACGCTGTACCTAATGTCTGCCAATGAACCATTAGGCAGTCTCCAGTCTTCTGCGGAGCGCCACTGGTTTAATAATAACTTTTTGCGGTTTAAGCATGTTGATTACCTGCCTTTCGATCAGCATCTCCTGGCAGCTTTATGTGCAGCTCCAGATAGATACCTCTTTATTACCGGTTCTTATCTCTACGAAGATTGGACCAATCCTCCCGGAATGTGGTTTACATATTTAGCTGCCAGGCAGGTCTTTGACTATCTAGGTATTAAAGATCAAATTGCCATCCGCCTCCACAGAGACGGTCATATGATTACTGATGGGGATTTAGTCTATCTGCTGGAGTTTTGTGATTATCATTTTTACGGCAAAGAAGCTCAAATTGACTTAGAGGCTTTGACGCGAAGTTTGTACCTTGAGCCTGCTAACTTTGATCCCGCGTTTGCTCCTTATCTTGGCTGAGAACAAGCGAAAACCGCTGGCTGATCAGCCCAGCGGTTTATTTAT
>ERZ773359.958-NODE-958-length-41390-cov-31.391194_pt1 | contig 41390 bp, 40 predicted proteins | sample MGYA00374955_ERZ773359 | MGnify/ENA primary metagenome ERZ773359 (study PRJEB29098, sample SAMN04486028) | biogas fermenter metagenome | study: EMG produced TPA metagenomics assembly of the Biogas fermentation microbial communities from Germany - Plant 4 DNA1...
TAAGAAAAAGGCCCGGCAGAATGAGCCTGATGATGAGGAGACTGCTAATTGGACTCCTGATCCCAATAAGGGTTCCAATTTGGATGTGCGAGCATAAAACAGGATGTGAAAATGCTTATGACTGGATTACTTATAATAAGTGCCCTGGTATTGGTGACGACTTTAGTAATCGTCACTCAACACAAGAAGTTTCTGGAAAGTTATCTACAGGAATTGGCACTTACCCTTCAGGAGAGCCGGGCAGTGAGAACAAATTTAGAAAATCTTTTGAACCAGGCCGTTCTATTATCTGATCAGATAGCGCAGAAATTAGAATATCAGGCATTGGCAAATGAACAACCTGATAATCATATAGGTGGTCCCAGTAAGAATGACGCATTAGCAGCTGACGAAGCGGTTCATACTAATAGGGATATCTCCAACCAGCAGGCTGCCCAACAGTCATATAATATCGAATCAGGGTTACCCCTACTGAATGAACAGGTGGTAGCGCTTTATAAAGACGGATATTCAATCAAAGATATTGCCAGTATGTTAAATCGAGGTCAGGGAGAAATAAGCCTGATACTGAATATTACTAACCAACGCCGGGTTATTTAAGATGACTACTTTAGGACTTATTAATTGGTTACCGGTATTAAAGCTCATGGAAAGATAACCCGGTAATAACGGAATACATAAACATTGAGGAGGCCAGCACATTATCGGTTTTTTGCATAATATGTTGGCCTTTAGGCTGCAGTTTAGCTGAAAAATATTTTCGCTGGGGCGTTTTTGTTAACATTAGTAATGAGAATAAGATATTGATTTATTGGTAAAGGTTTCAGGGGCCTTTACAGCAGAAATCTTGCAAAAGCACTTGCTCTCTGGTATATTATTTTTTGGTAATTACACACGCTGGGGACTTTTCAACTCGTGCTGGGTGAATCAGTGGTTGAAAAGGATGAATCTAGCGGAGGACAAACGAAAAGGAGGATTAACTATGTCAGTCATTACCATGAAACAACTCCTGGAAGCAGGAGTGCATTTTGGACATCAGACCCGCCGATGGAATCCCAAAATGGCTCCGTACATTTATATGGAGCGTAACGGCATTTACATCATCGATTTACAGCAGACCGTTAAAAAATTTGATGAAGCCTATGAGTTTATTAAAAGTGTAGTGGCAGAAGGCCAAGATGTGCTTTTTGTCGGCACTAAGAAACAGGCTCAGGAGACTATTCGTGAAGAAGCTAGCCGCTGTGGTATGCATTTTGTTAACCAGCGTTGGTTAGGGGGTATGCTAACCAATTATAAAACCATTCGTTCCCGGGTATTACGTCTAAAGCAACTGGAAAAGATGGAAGCTGAAGGAGCTTTTGATGTATTAACTAAGAAAGAAGTCGCCAAGCTAGTTAATGAAAGGGAACGTCTGGAGCGGTTTTTAGGTGGTATCAAAGAAATGGATAAATTGCCCGGAGCTGTCTTTGTGGTGGATCCCCGTAAAGAAAAGATAGCGGTGGCAGAAGCCCGTAAGTTAAATATTCCGGTGGTGGCTATTGTAGATACCAATTGCGACCCAGATGAAATTGATTATGTAATTCCTGGCAATGACGATGCTATCAGGGCAGTAAAACTGATTTCCTCTAAAATTGCTGATGCCGTGTTAGAAAGCAAGCAAGGTGAGCAGGTAACAGCATAGAGCGCCATTAGGGGGGTGAAACATACAATCACCCCCTTTTTCTAAATAATTTATAGGAGGTTGCCATAGTGATAACAGCACAGATGGTTAAAGAACTCCGGGAGAGAACCGGTGCAGGAATGATGGATTGCAAAAGGGCTTTGGAGGCTACCCAGGGAGATATTGAAAAAGCCATTGATGAGCTTCGCACCAAAGGTCTAGCCAAAGCTGCTAAGAAGGCTAGCCGTGTAGCCAGTGAAGGTACAATAACTTCTTATATACACGGTGGGGGCCGGATCGGTGTATTAGTAGAAGTAAATTGTGAAACCGATTTTGTTGCTAAAACGGATGAGTTTAAGCAGTTGGCTTATAACATTGCTATGCAAATCGCTGCCTCTAATCCCCAGTATGTCAGGAGAGAAGATGTGCCTGAGGCTGTCCAGGAACATGAGAAAGAAGTATTGCGTGCTCAGGCTTTAGAAGAAGGCAAGCCGGAAAAAGTTGTGGCCAAGATGGTGGAAGGCCGCCTCGAAAAGTTTTTCCAAGAAAATTGTCTTTTAGAACAGCCTTATATTAAAGATCCTGATAAGACGGTACAGGAAATGATTCTGGAAATGGTTGCCAAGATTGGAGAAAATATTAATGTTCGTCGTTTTGCCCGTTATGAAGTAGGAGAGGGCGTAGAAAAAGAAGAAGTTGATTTTGCGGCTGAGGTTATGGCACAGATAAAATCATAAGTTATATAAATGGATCTGGGAGGTAATGGCTTGAAATCCCCGAAATACAAAAGGATAGTGCTCAAGCTGAGTGGTGAAGCCCTGGCGGGAAACAGAGGATATGGGATAGATCATGATGTGCTCACTTCCATATCTCGCCAGGTAGTTGAAGTTGTAGAGCAGGGTGTTCAAGTTGGTATTGTAGTCGGTGGCGGCAATATCTGGCGGGGAGTAGCAGGCAGTGCCCAGGGCATGGATCGGGCCACCGCTGATTACATGGGTATGCTGGCCACTGTTATCAATGCCTTGGCTTTGCAGGATGCATTAGAAAAAGAAAATATGGGCACTCGGGTTATGTCGGCTATTGAAATGAAAGAAATTGCTGAACCTTACATAAGAAGGCGAGCCATTAGACATCTGGAAAAAGGCCGAGTGGTCATTTTTGCAGCAGGTACAGGAAATCCCTATTTCTCCACAGATACGGCCGCTGCCCTTCGTTCTGCAGAAATAGAAGCAGAAGTTATTCTTATGGCCAAAAAAGTGGATGGTGTCTATGATTCAGATCCGGTTACTAACCCAGAAGCCCAAAAATTTACGGACTTGGGTTATATAGATGTTTTGAATAAAGGACTAGGAGTTATGGATTCCACTGCCGCATCATTGTGTATGGATAACGGTATACCGATTATTGTCTTTGATCTAACCCAGGAAGGCAATATTCTTAGAGCGGTTATGGGTGAGGATATAGGCACCTACGTTGGGAGGTAATAAAATGATCAATGACATTCTTAGTGAAGCGGAAGACAGAATGAAAAAAGCGGTAGAGTACCTGACCAAAGACTTAGCAACATTGAGAGCAGGGCGTGCCAATCCAGCCATGCTGGATAAAGTGATGGTTGATTATTACGGAGAACCAACCCCTTTGAATCAGCTGGCCAATATAACGGTACCTGAAGCGCGGCTACTGGTGATACAGCCGTGGGACAAAAGCAGTATGGCTGATATTGAAAAAGCTATATTGAAATCAGACCTAGGTGTAACCCCTAACAATGACGGCAATGTAATTCGGATTGTCATACCTCAGTTGACTGAAGAACGCCGTAAAGAATTAGTAAAAGTTGTGAAAAAACGGGGCGAAGAAGCTAAAGTAGCGGTACGTAATATTCGCCGGGATGCCAATGATATGCTGAAGTCTAGCGAGAAGGAGAAGATGATTTCTGAGGATGAAGCCAAAAGGGGAAGCGAAGAGGTTCAAAAGGCGACCGATAAATATATAAAGGATATCGATGTAATACTGGCCGCCAAGGAGAAGGATATTATGGAAGTCTAGCCAGATAGATGACTACCATGTATTATATTAATAGATGGTTAACCTACCCCCGGTAAACGGGGGTATTATGATTTTAGGAAGAAGGGTGAACGGTGAATGACTACACCCAACTACAGGCAACTCATTAAAAAGGATAAATTGCCCCGGCATATAGCTATAATTATGGATGGCAATGGCCGTTGGGCCAAAAGGCGCTTCATGCCTCGTACCTTTGGGCATCGTGCTGGTATGAGTTCCTTAAAACAGACCGTGAAAACCTGCGCTGAACTGGGAATTTCATATCTTACCGTATTTGCTTTTTCAACGGAAAACTGGAAAAGGCCTCAAGACGAAATCAGCTATTTAATGGGCCTTCTAGTAGAGTATATCGATAAGGAAATTGATGAATTGCATCAAAATCATATACATTTACAGGTCTTGGGTGACTATCGCAGTTTGCCTGTAGACAGCGTACAGGCTATTGACCTGGCTTTGCAGAAAACTGCTGCCAATCAAGGTATGGTTTTTAACATTGCTATTAATTATGGTGCCCGCGATGAAATAATCAAAGCTGTGCAGCATTTGGGTGCCCTTATTAAGCAAGGGCAGCTAGAACCAGAAGATATTGATGAGTATTGCTTTAGCCAAGCTTTATACACCAAAGGTCTACCGGATCCAGATCTGCTTATTAGGACCGCAGGTGAAATAAGGGTAAGTAATTTTTTGCTCTGGCAGATTGCCTACACAGAACTGTGGTTTTCGTCACTAATGTGGCCTGAATTCAATCAGGAAGAACTTTTGAAAGCCATATGGGAGTTTCAACAGCGGGACCGTCGCTTTGGGGGATTAACTCAACAGAAGTAAGGAGATTGTCATGCTTAGAACCCGAATTATCACAGCCTTAATTGGGGTACCTCTTCTGATAGGGATACTTTATGCCGGAGAAATACCGCGCACCGGTTTCTTCATCCTGCTGGCTTTACTGGGCATGTATGAATTCAACGGTATGCTTAAGGCGGCGGGCCGTAAAAATCCACTCTTGCCAGCTCTATTATTCATGCTGGCGTTGCTTTTAGTAGAGGTGGTAGACTATCCATTAATGCCCTTGCTAATAACAGCTATATTATTATCCTTGTTCATTTCGGTGGTAAGCTATCCGAAGGTTTCATTTGACGATAATGCCATGACTATTTTTTTTGCCACTTATTTAGGGGTATGTTTGTCCTATGCCATAAAACTGTCTCTTTCGGAGCAGGGGTTTGCCCTCTGTATGCTGGCGTTCATCTTAACTTGGGCCAGTGATATAGGCGGGTATGCAGCAGGAGTTAAATGGGGTAAACATAAAATGACCCCCCGCTTGAGTCCCAATAAAACCTGGGAGGGCTCTCTGGGCAGTGTTATTTTAACCTCGGTAGCCGCACTATTGTTTTTTAATTTGACTGATATGACGACATTATCCAGTGCATATGCTTTATTACTAGGTGTGTTAGCCAGTACGGCTGCTCAGTTTGGAGATTTATATATGTCTGGGGTGAAAAGATTTTTTGCCGTTAAGGACAGCGGACACCTTATACCCGGACATGGAGGATTTTTAGATCGCTTTGATAGTTTTCTGGTGGTAGCGCCGGTAGTGTATTTTTACCTTCAATACTTGGGGTAAAGAACGGGGGAAATAATAAATGGATCCTGAACTGCAAAAAAGCGTCAAACTACTGGTCAAAATGGCAATTCTCACTCTATCTCTAATAATCATATACCTTCTGTTTGCCTATGTTTTTCCCATCGTGGGGGAAATTCTAATATATATTCCTATACTTTTTTTACCCTTTATTATTGCCATTGCCATTGCGGTAGTGATCGAACCTATAGTGGTGTTTTTTGAGACCAGGCTGAGAATGAGACGGAGCCTGGCGGTAGTTTTTAGTCTGGTTTTTTCAGTAGGCGGATTTATATATTTAGTTTCGCTGGCTATATCTCAAATCGTTAAAGAGCTATCAGGATTATATCCACTTATGCTGTCTTATTCGGATCAGGTGATTACTAAATTCGTGACTGCCATTGGCGATTTTCGTTTATTCTACCTCCAATTAGATCTAGCCCCTGAATTAGAAAAAGCCCTGGAAGACAACCTGCAAAAAGCATCGGAAATACTGCAAACGGTAGCTAATAACAGTCTTAAGTATCTAATAGATGTCTTTTCAGCTCTGCCCGGAGCATTTATTCTTATATTAATAGCTATGGTGGCTACCTTCTTCATAATAAAGGATCGTGCTCTGTTGCGCACCTTTTTCCTGCAGATCATTCCCGGCAGTGCCAGGGCTCAATCTCGCGACGTTTTAGCCGAATTGTTCCGAGCTTTAATAGGGTTTTTGAAGGCTTACAGTATTTTAATCAGTATTACGGCTATCATAACTATTGTTGGGCTCAAAATATTGGGAATAAGCTACATTTTTACTATCGGCATTTTAGTGGGTATACTGGATATTCTACCCATACTAGGACCAGGCACTCTATTTATTCCTTGGATTATTTGGGAAATAATCAGTGGAGATACTGGGTTTGCGGTCAGCTTGTTGGTATTATATGTAATTATCTCCGTTGTACGGCAGTTTTTGGAGCCCAAAATCATCGGGGACAATATAGGACTGCATCCCTTGGCTACTTTAATCTCTTTATATGTAGGTCTGCAATTGGGCGGTATAGTAGGAATGATTGCCGGGCCTGTTTTGCTGGTTATTTTTATCGCCTGTTATAGAGTGGGTGTTTTCAATAGGTTTAACTGGAGGAAGAGTGATTAATGCAATTTATTTCTGTGCTAGGCTCTACCGGCTCGATAGGGCAACAAACTCTGGATGTGGTAGCCCATCATCCTGAGCATTTCAGAATACTGGCTATCGCCGCTTTGAATGAAGTGGAATTGCTTTGTGAGCAGGTACATCGCTTTAATCCCGCCTATGTGGTGGTATATGACGAATCCAAGTATCAACAATTAAAAGAACGTATCCCTGATTCGGTGCAAATACTCACTGGTCAGGATGGTTTATGTTATATAGCTTCTTTAGAAGAAGCTGACATAGTGGTAGTCGCGGTAAGCGGTGCCGTAGGCATTTTACCAACTATTGCTGCTGCCCAGGCTGGCAAACGCATAGCTCTGGCCAATAAAGAAACCCTGGTGGCCGCAGGAGATATCGTAATGCCTTTGTGTAAGAACTCAGGCAGTGAACTGATTCCTGTGGACAGTGAACATTCCGCCATTTTTCAGTGCTTAAGAGACGAAGGCAAATATCTTCACCAGATATGGCTTACAGCCTCCGGGGGACCTTTCCGTTCCTACAGCTGGGAACAGTTACAGCAAGTAACGGTAGAAATGGCCTTGCAACATCCCAACTGGACTATGGGACCTAAAATTACGGTGGACTCAGCTAGTATGATGAACAAAGGCTTAGAAGTCATCGAAGCCCACCATCTTTTTCAGGTGGATTTTGACCATATACAGGTACTCATTCACCCACAAAGCATAGTTCACTCCATGGTAGAGTATGTAGATGGCTCATGGCTGGCTCATTTAGGAGTTCCCGATATGAGAATTCCCATCCAATACGCCCTTACTTATCCCCAGAGGTTTTCTACTCCTACCCAACAGCTTGATTTGCTCAGCTTACAGGCTTTGCATTTTGAAAAACCTGATGTAGAAAGGTTTCCTGCTCTTCAGTTAGCCTATGAAGCAGGCAGAACGGGTGGAACTATGCCGGCAGTACTAAATGCGGCCAATGAGGTGGCCGTGGAACACTTTTTGACTGGAAAGATAAAATTCACCAATATACCCGATATAGTTTCTCATGTTATGAGCTGTCATCAGGCCCAAGTGGTCAGAACGGTAAATGATGTATTACAATGGGACCATAATGCTAGAGAACTGGCCAAGGAGCGAATTGCTAAAGGGGGATAATCAATGTCCGTTTTAATAACCATCATAATCATTGCCGTTCTTATTTTGGCTCATGAATGGGGTCATTTTATGGCGGCGCGCCGTATAGGAATACCTGTTTATGAGTTTAGTCTCGGTTTTGGTACTAAGCTGCTATCGACTAAACGCAATGGAGTTGAGTATTCACTGCGCTTACTGCCTTTAGGCGGGTATGTTCGTATGGCCGGTGAAGAACCAGGGGATGAGAACGACCCTAATGGATTTAATAACCGTACTCCACTGGAAAAGATACGGGTGTCTTTTGCCGGCCCCTTTATGAATTTTGTGTTGGCCTTACTGCTATTTATTTTCAGTTTTGCTTTTATTGGTATTCCTGAATCATCGGATCAACCGGTATTAGGAAAAGTACTGGATAACAGACCGGCAGCTGAGGCAGGCTTAAAACCAGGGGATCGTATTATAAGTGTAAACCAAAAATCAGTAGCCACCTGGTCTGATTTTACAGAAATGATTGCCGCTTCTACCTCGGGAGAACCACTTTACCTGGAAGTAGAGCGGGACGGGAGGAGCCAGAGCCTTAAGGTATTCCCAGACAATGAAGGAACCGGGGGCAAACCCGCCATTGGAGTATTGAACCAGGTGAATTATAATAGGCTGGGTATAGGGGATTCGATCAAACTGGGACTGGAGCAGACTTATCAGCTAACCGTTCTTCTATTATCCTGGTTGGGAACCTTATTCACAGGCGGTGCATCCACAGCTGATTTGGCGGGACCAGTAGGTATTGTCAGTCTGGTTGGCGAAGCGGCACAGATTGGCACGGTGTTTTTGCTTAATTTCGCAGCCTACCTGAGTATAAACTTAGGGATTCTTAATCTTTTGCCTATACCAGCTTTGGACGGCAGTCGTATTGTGTTTGCGGTGGTGCAGGCAGTGCGTAGAAAGCCTATGGAGCCGGAAAAAGAAGGATTTGTTCACTGGTTGGGCTTTTTACTCTTGATGTTGCTGATTGTAATCGTTACTTTTAACGATATTGTAAGGTTAATTAAAGGATGAGTCCTATGCGCCGGAAAACCAGAGTTATTAAAATAGGGGATGTCCGCATTGGAGGAGAACATCCCATAGTAGTTCAGTCTATGACCAATACTGATACCAGAAATGTTGAGGCCACCGTCCGGCAAATACAGCAACTGGAGACGGTGGGTTGTGAGATCGTTAGGGTAGCGGTACCAGACGAGGAGGCAGCAGGAGCTATCGCGAAAATAGTGCCGCAGATAAATATCCCCTTGATAGCTGATATTCATTTTGACTACCGTTTAGCCCTCAAAAGCATTGCCGCGGGAGCTCAGGGACTGCGCATTAATCCTGGCAATATTGGTGAGCGAAAAAGGGTTCAAGAAGTCGTGCGTCAATGCCAGGAGCGGGGCATACCAATTCGCATAGGTGTTAACGCAGGCTCCTTGGAACGATCATTACTCACCAAGTATGGGAAAGCCAGTGCTCCCGCTATGGTGGAAAGTGCCTTGGAGCATATAAAAATTTTAGAAGATATGGGATTTACGGACATCAAGATTTCCATGAAATCTTCTTCGGTGTTGATGACAGTCAATGCTTATCAAATGTTGTCACAGCAAGTGGATTATCCCCTGCATGTGGGCATAACAGAAGCAGGCACCTTAGAACGGGGACTGCTCAAATCAGCAGTGGGATTAGGGCTGTTGTTGTACCAGGGCATAGGTGACACCATCCGGGTTTCCCTCACTGCCGATCCGGTGGAAGAAGTATGGGCAGCTTATGAAATCTTGCGCAATTTGGAGTTGAGACAACGGGGGGTAGAATTGATTTCCTGTCCTACTTGCGGCCGCTGTGAAATTGACCTGATCAACTTGGCCCAGTCGGTGGAGGAAAAAGTCAAGTTTATTCCTGAGCCCATAAAAATAGCAGTGATGGGATGTGTTGTTAATGGTCCTGGGGAAGCCAGGGACGCGGACATAGGTGTAGCCGGGGGACGGGGAGTCGGACTGCTGTTTCGCAATGGAGAAATCATCAAAAAAGTACCGCAAACCCAATTAATAGATGAATTAATGGCAGAAATTTATAAACAATGTGGACAAGGGGGTACAGGCCAATGAAATTTTCTGAGTTGTTTTGTCCTACACTACGAGAGATGCCCAGTGAGGCGGAAACTGTCAGCCACCAGTTGCTGCTGAGAGCAGGTTATATCCGCAAAGCTGGTGCGGGGATATATTCATATCTGCCCTTGGCCCAGCGAGTGCTGAAAAAAATCGAGGCCATTGTGCGTGAAGAAATGGACCGGGCGGGAGGTCAGGAACTGCTGATGCCCATAATACAGCCCCGGGAGCTGTGGGAGCAGTCTGGTCGCTGGGATGTTTATGGTGATGAAATGTTTAGACTCCTGGACCGTCACCAGCGTTATTTTGCCCTGGGACCCACTCATGAAGAGATAATTACCAGCCTGGTTAATGGAGATGTCCACTCCTACCGGGATTTACCTTTATTACTATATCAAATTCAGAATAAATACCGGGACGAAATCCGTCCCCGCTTCGGTTTAATGCGGGGCAGAGAATTCATAATGAAAGATTTGTACTCCTTTGATATGGACGAAGCGGGTTTGGATGTATCCTACCTAAAAATGTATACTGCCTATAACCGGATTTTTCAACGGTTAAAACTCCAGTATCGGGTGGTGGAAGCGGACAGCGGGGCTATTGGCGGCAATGAAAGCCATGAATTTATGGTTCTGGCTGATACCGGTGAGGATGCCATTGTATTTTGTGAAAGGGAAGATTTTGCATCCAACGTAGAGAAGGCTGCCTGTGTTTATAGAGATGAAGGGCCCCATGAAGATATGCGGGAAATGCAAAAAATACATACTCCCGGTATGCGCACTATCAAAGATTTGGTGGATTTTACCGGAGAACCTGAACAGCGACACGTAAAGACGTTAATGTATTTTGCCGATGGACAGCTGGTAGCTGTTATTCTACGGGGTGATCGAGAACTTAACGAAATAAAGCTTAAAAATGTTTTAGGCTGTAATCAATTGTTTATGGCTGATGATGATTCGGTCCGATCCGCATGCGGGGCTGGATTTGGCTCTTTAGGACCGGTGGGCATGGACATAAAGATTTATGCTGACCAGGAGATAGCCGGTCTGAGGAACTTTACTTGTGGAGCCAATGAGGACGACTATCATTATATAAATGTTAACCCCGGTCGCGACTTCCTACCGGAAGACTATGTGGATATTCGTAATGCGGTAGAAGGAGACTTATGCCCGGTGTGCGGACATCCTCTCAAGGCCGCTCGTGGTATTGAAGTGGGGCACATATTCAAGCTAGGGACTAAATACTCTCAGGCCATGAACGCTACTGTTCTTGATAAGAATGGCCAGAGTGTTCATATAGTCATGGGCTGTTATGGTATAGGTATTTCCCGGACCATGGCGGCGGCTGTTGAACAAAATCACGATGAAAACGGGATAATTTGGCCTATTCCCATCACTCCTTTCCAGGTGATTATTATACCCATTAATGTAAAAAAGCAAGAGCAAATGGAGGCAGCCCTATCCCTTTATAATGAACTTCAGGAGCTTGGCCTGGAAGTACTGTTAGATGACCGGGATGAACGGGCCGGAGTTAAATTCAAGGATGCGGATTTAATTGGTATTCCTTTACGCATAGTCATAGGACCTAAAGCTTTGCAGGAGAATCAAGTCGAAATGAAGAAAAGATGGGAGAATGAAATCTATAATATTGCGATTGATCAGGTGGCCGGTACCATTATGAATATCCTAAAAGAGGGGTAACAACAGGCCAGGAAGTGAAGTTATGTCAGTTTATGAAATAATCTTCAAGTTAGCCTTGGCGGGCATATTGGGCGGGGTAATTGGCTTGGAGAGGGAAAGCTTAAATCGCCCGGCTGGACTGCGAACCTATACTTTGGTATGTGTAGGTTCGGCATTGGCTATGGTAGTTTCTTTGGATATGTATTTTCAGTATTATCAGACCGTTAATGCTGATCCAGGTCGAATAGCTGCTCAGGTTATCAGTGGGATAGGTTTTTTAGGCGCCGGCACCATCATGCGAGAGGGAGCCACAGTAAGAGGGCTGACCACCGCTGCAGGTCTTTGGGTGGTGGCTTGTATTGGACTGGCCGTTGGTGCCGGACTATACATACCAGCTATAGCTACAACTATTCTAATACTGTTTATCCTGATTTACTTTATACGTTTTGAAGAGAGATTTACAGGCTTAAGGGAGTTTAAAGGACTGGTAATGCTGGTAGAAGACCGTCCCGGCCAGGTAGGCATTATCGGATCGATTCTGGGTGATCTGGGTGTGCTTATTAAAAACATTCAGCTAACCCGGGTAGAGGGAGAAGATTTAGAAATTGAACTTCTGATTCAGCTGCCGTCTAACCTGACTATTAATGATGTAGTAAATGAGTTATCGGAAGTAAAAGGCTTGCGAAACATTGATCGACTGAATTAGAGATGAGAGAACACTAAGAAGCGGGAGGAATCAATAATGCAAGGAAAAAGCTTGGTGCAGCTTCACTCCTGCTTTGCTGATAATTGTTGCTGGGAAAATGCTGCCATAGAGCGAGTAGAGGTTTTTTCTAAACAGAGACGATGGAAACTGGTAATTGCTGTCCAACAGCCTGTACCTATTGAGGAGATAAATGCGGCGGAGCAAAGCCTCTTAAAAGAGTATCCTTTTTTAAGTCAAATCGAGCTGATACCCTCTTTATCCAACAGCAGTGAGCATTTAATAAAGCTTTTCGAAAAGCATCAGACCGAAATAGCGCAGCAACTGTTCGGTAGTACTACCAAACTGCCCATAGCACCTTTTACGGCTGACGAAATGCGCTTAGACTTTCATCCATCTGATGAAGCCCTATATCAAAAATACCTAGATAGCGGAATTTGCAGCCGGTTGTCTGCTTGGTATTGGCAGCAGTATCGGCTGCCGGTCTTGGTGAGGGTTATGCCCAGTCATAAACGCATGTCAATACCGCAGGTTACTTTAATCGAACCCTCTCAGGGCAATTGGTTGCCTGAATCCCAAACCAGTTCCAAGCGCTCATCCTTCATTAATCGTTCTCGCCAAGACAAAAAATTATTGGAGGCCAAGACCATATCAATAGGTGAACTACAGGAAGGGCTAAAATCAGCTATTGTGGAAGGAGAGATTTGGGATAAGGAAACCACCGTCTTGCGTGACGGTCGCCTGGTGGTTACCTACAACCTGACCGATTATAATGATTCTATTTTAGTAAAAGCTTTTTACGATCGTCCTCAGGATGACGCCTTTCAGGTGGGAGACTTTATAAGGGTAAGAGGCAGTGTTCGTTATGATAGTTTTGCCCGGGAAATTGTCCTATTCTTGGACAGCAGCATAAAGAGGGATAAAAAGCTCAGAACTGATCAAGCTGTGGTTAAACGTGTGGAATTGCATGCTCACACTAAGATGAGTGCTATGGACGGATTAACCGAGGTATCGGCACTGATAGAACGGGCTGCTACCTGGGGCCATCCAGCTATTGCTATAACTGATCATGGCTGCATTCAAGCATTCCCTGATGCTTACCAACAGGCGCAAAAACATGGCATTAGGATTCTCTACGGAGTGGAAGCGTATCTAATAGAATCAGATCGCCGTCAGCGTCCCTATCACATGGTACTAATTGCTTGTGATCGGCAAGGGTTAAAAAACCTTTACCATCTTATAAGCATATCCTATTTGGATTATTACCACCGTCACCCCAAAATACCACGGGAGGAACTTGTTAAATACCGGAAGGGCATACTGGTAGGATCAGCCTGTCAAGCTGGTGAGCTGTACAGTGGTATTTTGCAGGGCTTACCTAAGGATGAAATTGTAGCAATTGCTAAATTCTATGATTATTTGGAGATACAGCCATTGGCCAATAATGAGTTTTTAGTACGAGATGGAAGAGTTAACAGCATAGAAGACCTTCAGCAGATTAACGCTCAGATCGTAGCCTTGGGAGAAGAACTTAATAAACCAGTAGTAGCCACCTGTGATGTGCATTATCTAGATCCTGAGCACGATATTTTTCGTCGCATTATACAGGCAGGTCAGGGTTATGAAGACAGTGACGGGGGGGCGGGGCTGTACCTGCGTACTACCGACGAGATGCTGGACGAATTCGCTTACTTAGGAAAAGAAATGGCTCAAAAAGTAGTCATAGAAAATCCTCTTAGCATCGCCCAGCGGGTTGAAGATATTAAACCGGTACCGGATGGGTTTTTCCCGCCGAAAATTGACGAGGCTGAAGATGAAGTGTATCAGCTCAGCTGGAGCCGGGCCCGGGAGATATATGGTGATCCGCTACCGGAGTTGGTGGAAGCCAGAATAAAAAAAGAACTAGATTCCATTATTCGTCATGGTTTTAGCGTCTTATACTCTATTGCTCACAAATTGGTGAAAAAATCTAACGAGGATGGCTATATGGTTGGTTCTAGAGGCTCAGTGGGTTCATCACTGGTAGCTTTTTTGACCGGTATTACCGAAGTCAACCCCCTGCCACCCCATTGGAGATGTCCTGATTGCTGTCATACTCGTTTTATCACAGATGGCTCGATTGGCTGTGGAGCCGATTTAGAACCATCAGTGTGTGAGAAATGTGGTGCAGTGATGGAGCAAGATGGATTTGATATTCCCTTTGAAACTTTCCTGGGATTTGAAGGAGATAAAGTACCTGATATCGATTTGAACTTTTCCGGTGAATACCAGAGTCGAGCTCATTCCTACGTTGAAGAGCTGTTTGGCAAAGAAAATGTTTTCCGCGCCGGCACCATATCTACTATTGCTGAAAAAACCGCCTATGGATTTGTGAAAAAGTATGAAGAAGAAAACCAATTGCATCTTCGCAATGCAGAAATAAACAGGTTGGTTAAGGGCATTGCCGGGGTAAGGAGGACCACTGGTCAGCATCCTGGGGGACTGATTGTCGTACCCCAGGATCGAGAAATACTGGAATTTACACCGCTGCAGTACCCAGCCGAAAACAAGGATTCAGGTGTGGTTACAACCCATTTTGAATATCATGCTATAGGCGATCAGCTAGTCAAGCTTGATATCCTGGGACATGATGATCCTACCGTAATAAAAGAACTGGAAGACATGACCGGCATAAAAGCCTCTTCAATTAAGCTGAATGATCGGGACACTATGCTGCTTTTTTCCAGTGTTGAGCCTTTGGGAGTGACTGAGGAAGAGATCGGTTCCACCGTTGGAACCTATGGTATACCAGAATTCGGAACCCGTTTTGTCCGTCAGATGCTGGAAGCAACGCGCCCCACTACCTTTTCAGAATTGGTACGCATAAGCGGTTTATCTCATGGAACCGATGTCTGGCTCAACAATGCTCAGACATTAATTGAGAACAATGTGGCTAATCTAAATGAAGTTATTTGCACCCGTGACGATATAATGAGCTATCTGATTTATAAAGGAGTAGAAAAGAAAACCGCCTTCAAGATAATGGAAAATGTGCGCAAGGGCAGAGGATTAAAAGGGGAAGAAGAGGATATACTGAAGAAATATAATATTCCTGATTGGTATATAGATTCCTGTCAAAAAATAAAGTATATGTTTCCAAAAGCCCACGCTGTAGCCTATGTTACTATGGCATTTCGTATTGCTTATTTTAAGATTAATTACCCGCTGGCTTTTTACGCTAGTTTTTTCAGCGTACGCGCCGAAGATTTTGAAGCCCAAACCATACTGGCTGGTTATGAACAGGTCTATAAGCGAATTAGAGAAATTGAACGGCAGGGAATGGGAGCCTCCCAAAAAGACAAGAAGCTTTTACCCATACTGGAAGTGGCCTTGGAAATGTTAGCCCGAGGGTTTAGATTTTATCCAGTAGATATTTACCATTCCCTAGCTCATAAATTTACCATTCTCAATGATGGGCTGCTGCTGCCATTTTCCGCTTTACCTAATGTAGGGGTGGCAGCTGCTCAAGGAATAGTGGCCGCCAGAGAAGAAGCTGAATTTATTTCTGTAGAAGACTTTCAGCATCGTACTCATACCAATAAAACAGCCATGGATGTATTGCGCGATTATGGATGTTTTAATGACTTGCCTGAAAAAACACAAATAAGCTTGTTCGGTAGCTAGAAAAACCTGTTCATTGCTTGAATATTTTTATACTACTGTGTTATACTTCTAAATAAGCTGAACCATATTCTGTTACAATTAGTGGGTGTGCGCCCACTTTTTCTATTGTAACCTCTCTAATAAGGTGTGGATACTGGGGGTGGTACATTGGCGAAATCAAAAATAGATCTCATTTCCAGCATGATTGAAGAACCTATTAGGCAATTATCGGCTGAGCTGGTTGAAGTGGAGTACCGTCGTGAGGCTGGCGACCAATACTTAAGAATATTTATCGACCGGGAAGCGGGAGTAGATCTCGATTTATGCAGTCGGGTCAGTCGTGCTATTAAAGGATTAGTTGATGAACAGGGTATTGAGTACGATCACCTGGAGGTATCATCACCTGGATTGAATCGCAAACTTATTAGTAATAAGGATTTCCAACGTTTTAATGGGCAACGGGTTAAGGTTAAACTATCTAAAAGATTTGATGGTCCCCGACAAGTGGTCGGGGTTCTTATTGGTCACAGTGAGCAAGTTCTCAAAGTGGAGAATGAACAAGGAACTGTTGAAATTCCCCGTAGTGAAATTACCGTGGTGCGGCTGCATCCCGATTTATAAGGAGGTTGAACAATGTCGAACGAATTGATTCAGGCATTGATCGATATAGAGCAGGAGCGGGGTATACCCAAGGCTGCCCTGATAGATGCGATTAAAGTAGCTTTGAACACCGCCTACAAAAAGAATTTTGGAACAGGCCAAAATGTAAGTGTTGAATTCAATGAAATAACCGGTGAAGTTAGTGTTTACTCCCAGAAGAAGGTAGTGGACGAAGTTGAGGATCCTCGGTTGGAGATATCTATGGAGGATGCCCGTGAGTTATACCCGGATTGTAAAGAAGAAGATCTGGTGTATGTTGAGGTTACTCCCACTAACTTTGGCCGCATTGCCGCTCAAACCGCTAAGCAGGTGGTTATCCAAAAGCTGCGGGAGGCGGAAAGAAGTCTCATATATGAAGAGTATCTAGAACGAGAAGGTGAGATCCTAACCGGTACAATTCAGCGTATAGAAAACCGGACTATTTTTATAAGCTTGGGCCGTACCGAAGCCATTATGCTCCCACAGGATCAGATTAGTACAGAGAGATACACTGTAGGACAACGAATTAAGGCATATATTTTTGAAGTTAAAAACACTTCTAAGGGCCCGAATATATTTGTATCCAGGTCTCATCCCAACTTTCTTAAGCGATTGTTTGAAATGGAAGTGCCAGAGATTTATGATGGTGTGGTAGAAATAAAATCCATAGCCCGGGAAGCTGGGACACGATCCAAAATATCCGTCTATTCACAAGATGATAAAATAGATCCAGTAGGTGCCTGCGTAGGCCCCAGGGGATTAAGGGTTCAAAATATAGTATCAGAACTGAACGGGGAAAAAATCGATATCATCAAATACGATCGAGACCCCGAGAGATTCATTGCCAATTCCCTTAGCCCCTCTAAAGTAATGTATGTAGATATTAATGAGGAGGAAAAAATTGCTCGGGTAGTTGTCCCCGATTATCAACTGTCCTTAGCTATAGGAAAAGAAGGGCAGAATGCCCGCTTGGCTGCCAAGCTAACTGGCTGGAAAGTTGATATTAAGAGTGAGAGTCAAGTGGCTGTCAACGAAGGGGCTGATTATTACGATGAAGAAACCTAGAAAGATACCTCAGCGTATGTGCGTTGGATGTCGGGAGATGCACAATAAGAGAGAGTTGATTCGAATCGTTAGAACTCCCCAGGAGACTATTGAGGTGGATGCCTCTGGTAAGAAAGCAGGGCGAGGTGCCTACATTTGCCCTAACACTACCTGCTTCAATGAGGCCATTAAGGGAAAAAGACTGCAAAAGGCTTTAGAACGAGATATTCCAGATGATGTTTTGGAAAAAATTAAGACACAGATTACAGACCTGACACAGCATTGAGGATGTGGTTAAACTTGAAAAAAGCATATAACATTATAGGCTTAGCTCAAAAGGCCGGAAAAGTATCAGCGGGAACGCTGGCTGCACAGACCAGTTTAATGCGCAAACGCGCTTGCCTACTGGTTTTGAGTGCAGATATTTCTAGCTCTACTCGTGATTCGCTGGTGTCTTTATGTAAGCGCCAGAAAATACCTTGGGTGGAATTTGGTAACAAGTATGATTTGGGAACTTCAGTAGGTAAAGCCTACCGGGTAGCTTTGACAATCAATGATCCAGGTATGGCTAAAGCGATGATTGATTGTCTAGATGCTGCGAGAGATGATACTACTAGCACGGGGGTGGTTCAATGGCCAAAATAAGAGTGCATGAACTAGCGAAACAAATGGGAATACCGAGTAAACAGTTGGTAGATATTTTACAAGGGATGGGGCTTAATATTAAAAACCATATGAGTACCTTGGAAGATAACCAGGTGAATTGGGTTAAGAAAAAACTTCATGAAAGCACTTCTGCCACTGTTAAACCAGAGGAAAAAACCGAAGCAGGCCATAAGCAGGAAGTAGCTCCTGTTGACCAAACTCGTGATTCTCAGGCTAAGCAGCAACAGAAGCCAAGTACAAAGCATCAACAACAATCTACTGTCCAGAAGCCCTCTTCTGCAAGGCATGTAACCTCAACTGGCACTTCACATCCACCAAAAGAAGCACAACACAGGGAAGAACGTCCCCGTACTGAGCAGACTCGTTCGGGACCATCTCGTGATCGCGCTCACCAGGAATTACAACGTGGAGCTAAGCAGCAACATACTATCTCCCCGCCTGCCCGCGGAGCGCAGCAACCAAGGGGACAGGGTAGGACTGGACAACCTGCCCGTGCTCCGGAACGGGGTGAGCCCCATCCTCGCGGTCAGCAAACGCCTGTACCAGGAAAAAGGCCTGGGCAAAGTCGTCCCAGTGGTGGCAAACCCCCTCAAACTGGTAAGCGAGTTTCTCAGGAGCAAGGTAAAGCCCGCTTATCTCCGTCAGCAGTTACCAGTGATGCCAAAAAGAAACCTGGTACTCGCAGACCTGATGAATCAGATAACTGGGCCGCAAAAAGCAAAGGGAAACCACAACCTAGCCGGGACTTTAGCCGGCCGGTAAAGAAAAAGCATAAGCGTAGAAAAGAAGAAAGTGTTCCGGAATTGCCCAGCTCAATTACCATACCCGACTCCATCACTGTACGGGATTTGGCTGAGAAGATGCACCGCAGCCCAGCCGAAATGCTAAAGAAACTGATGGATTTAGGTATAATGGCTACAATAAATCAGGAAATAGACTTTGAGACGGCCGAGATTTTGGCTGCATTGTACGAAGTGGCAGTGGAACATGAGGTATCAGTTGAAGAGCGTTTGCTGGAGGAAATAGTTGATGATGAAAAAAGCCTTAAGCCTCGACCTCCAGTAGTAACGGTAATGGGTCATGTTGACCATGGTAAGACTTCTCTTCTAGACCGGATACGTAAAGCTGATGTGGCTTCTGGTGAAGCAGGAGGCATCACCCAACATATAGGTGCCTATCAGGTGAAAGTTAAAGATAATCGCATTACGTTTATAGATACGCCAGGACATGAAGCGTTTACAGCTATGCGTGCCCGGGGAGCCAATCTTACTGATATCGTAATCTTGGTGGTGGCTGCTGACGACGGAGTAATGCCACAAACCATTGAAGCGGTTAATCACATTAAAGCTGCCCAGGTTCCATTTTTGGTGGCAGTTAATAAAATTGACAAACCCACTGCTAATCCGGAACGGGTGATGCAGCAACTTACTGAATATAATATAGTATCGGAAGAGTGGGGCGGAGACACCATATTCGTACCGGTTTCTGCCAAAACTGGTGAAGGCATTGAACAACTTCTGGAGATGGTTTTGCTTTTAGCAGAAATGAATGATATAAAGGCTAATGCAGATCGTCCTGCGGAAGGAGTCGTTATTGAAGGGGAACTGGACAAAGGACGTGGACCAGTGGCTACCGTGCTGGTACAAAAAGGTACTTTGCGGGTAGGAGATTATCTGATCTGTGGAGTAAATATGGCTAAAGTACGGGCTATGACAGATTATCGAGGTAGAAAGGTTGAAGAAGCCTTGCCGTCTATGCCAGTGGAAATAATGGGTTGGTCAGACGTTCCCCAAGCAGGCGAGAAGGTGCGGGTTTGCGATGAAAAACTCGCCAAAGAGATAGCTAGCCTGCGGTTGGCTGAGCGTAAACTTCAGGAACAAAAGCAAAGCAGCCGGGTATCATTAGATGATTTATTCAAACACCTGCAGGACGCTGAGGTCAAAGAGCTCAATCTGATAGTCAAGGGAGATGTGCAGGGGTCAGTTGAAGCTCTCACCCAATCTTTAATTCGCCTCAGTACCGAAGAGGTAAAAGTGAGTGTCATACATGCTGGAGTCGGAGCGGTGAGCGAAACTGATGTAATGTTAGCCTCAGCATCCAACGCTATAATCATTGGATTTAATGTTCGTCCCGACAGTAAAGCTCGTAAATACGCGGAAGAAGAGAACATCGATGTTCGCTTATACCGGGTCATCTACGAAGCAATAGAAGATGTGAAAAAGGCCATGTCTGGACTGCTGGAACCAGAATATAAGGAGAAGTATTTAGGCAGAGCCGAAGTTCGGGCATTGTTTAAGGTGCCCAATGTGGGAGTTGTAGCTGGTTCCTATGTTATTGATGGCAAGATTCAGCGTAATGCGGAAGTGCGAGTGCTTAGAAATGGCGTGGTTGTATACGAAGGACAGCTGTCTTCTTTGAAACGCTTTAAGGATGATGCCAAAGAAGTTGTTGAAAACTATGAATGTGGTATTGGCATAAAAGACTTCAATGATTTAAAAGAAGGAGATACTATAGAAGCCTATATTCTTGAGGAAGTACCCAGAGAAATTTAATTTATCAATGGGGGGATATTGGCATGAGTCGACGCAGACAAGAACGTATGGCCGTTGAACTTAAGAAAGTTTTATCCCGTATTTTACAGGAAGAAATCAAAGATCCTCGTTTGGATTTTTCAGCGGTTTCGGTCAGTCAAGTGGAACTAAGCAATGACTTAAGTCATGCTCGTGTTTTTATAAGTATTATGGGGGATGATGAAAAACAGCAGGAAACCATGAAAGCATTAGAAAAAGCCCGTGGTTTTATTCGCAGCAGAATTGCTGAGGAAATTCAAGTACGTCATGTACCCGAGATAGACTTTCGCCTGGACCGGTCCATAGAACATGGAATTCGTATATCTTCTCTTTTAGATAAAATAATGGAGGAAGGAACGAAGAGTGAAGAATGAATACCCTGTCAGACATAGCATCAGTTATTAAAAAGACTCCGGCTTGGGTTTTGGTAGGGCATGTGATCCCTGACGGTGATTGTATTGGTTCACTGTTAGGGCTTTATTGGGGGCTTCGTTCCTTTGGAAAACGAGTGGTCATGGGGTTGGAAGATCCGGTTCCCCCCATTTATCATTACTTGCCGGGCAGTGATAAGCTAACCCCTTTATCTTCCGTCAGCGACGTGCCGTCAGCTACAATTTTTTTGGACTGTTCTGATGAGGAAAGGGTTGGGGAGGAAACACTTGGCCAGCTTAGCAACCGGTCTATTACTATTAATATTGATCATCACGCTACTAATCCCGCATACGGAGATTATAATTATATTGACAGTCAGGCGGCGGCTACAGCGGAATTAGTTTATTACCTGCTAAAAGAATTGAATGTAGTGATTACTCCGAAAATAGCTGAATGTTTGTTTGCAGGCTTAGTAATGGACTCAGGACGTTTTATGTACAGCAGTACTCGTCCAGAAACCCTAGAGATAGCTGCCGAGCTTTTAAGGAGCGGGGTTGATATCGAAAAAACGCGTATCCAATTATTTGAGTCCAAACCCCTTGAGGAGGTTCTGCTCTTATCTAAAGCCCTGCAAAATCTGAACTGGAACGAATCAGGGCGAATAGCCTGGATGACTTTGTCCTACCAGGATGTGGCTCAGATCGGGGCCTTAAATTTGCACCCGGAAGGCATAATTAATTACACCCGGTCTATAGCCGGTGTAGAAGTAGGATTACTTATTCGCGAGATTAGCCCGGGAGTCTGCAAAATAGGTTTTCGTTCCAAAGGCAGGGTTGATGTAGCTAGTATAGCAGCTCTTCTAGGAGGAGGAGGACACCGGCAGGCTGCTGGAGCGAGGCAGGAAGGCAGCCTGGAACAGGTGACTCAAAAAGTTGTGCAAATGGTCGAGGAAGTGGTTGGCTAAATGCACGGTTTCTTGAACATCAATAAACCTGCCGGGATGACATCCTTTGATGTTATTCGCAAACTCAAACCGCGTTTACCAAAACGTACCCGTATAGGGCATTTAGGAACCCTTGACCCTATGGCAACGGGGGTTCTTCCTATAGCTATTGGACAAGCTACTCGAATAATTCCCTATGTGGAGGGCGGTGACAAGGAATATATAGCCAGTATGACACTGGGAGGAGTGTCGGATACTCAGGATGCTTGGGGAGAAATAACTTACAACCAGCCAGTTAATATAAGTCGTGAACAGCTTGAAGCTGTAATACCGTCATTTCAGGGGAAAATATGGCAGGAGCCGCCTATGTATTCAGCTGTTCATCATCAAGGAGTTCGCCTGTATGAGCTGGCTCGGCAAGGTCAGACTGTGGAAAGGAAAAAACGTTGTATAGAAATTAAGACTTTAGAACTGCTGCAGTTTGATGATAGAGTCAGTCAGCCCACTGCTGATCTTAAAGTGATATGTTCACCAGGTACTTATATACGCACTTTATGTCATGATATCGGCCAACAGTTGGGTACGGGCGCTTTCTTATCTGCCCTGACCAGAACACGTTCTGGCAATTTTTTATTGTCGCAAGCTGTAGATTTAGAAATTATTATTGAAAACTGGTCGGATAGCCTATTGCTTCCCATGGACTATCCATTGCAAGACTGGCCTTATCTAATATTACGTACCGCTGAGCAAATAAAGGCTCTGCAAAATGGTCAAACCATTCATGTTTCAGGTAAAATTCCGGCAGGTTTGCTTAGAGTTTATCAGCCTAATGAAAAGCTACTAGCCATTACCAAAGTATACTATGATGGTAACAGGTGCAGCCTTAAACCAGAACGAGTTTTTCATAATCAGTGATTAAAGGAGCGGCATTATATGAAACTGATTCGAGATATTGAACACTACCAGCCATCGGGACCACTTTGTCTTGCTTTAGGCAATTTTGACGGAGTACATTTGGGGCACCAGCAGTTAATTAAAGAATGTGTGGATTTCGCCGCTATAAATAAAGGTACTGCGGCGGCTTACATATTTGATCCCCATCCCGCTCGAGTTATTAAACCATCCAAGGCTCCTAAGCTTTTAGTCACTGCTGAACGAAAGGCTGAAATCCTGGAGTCCTTGGGACTGGATTTACTTATCTATGCACCCTTTACTCAAGAAGTGGCCAAGTGTGCTCCGGAAGAGTTTGTACGTTATATATTAGTGGAAAAACTCAACGTGCAGCAGGTAGTAGTGGGCTTCAATTATTCCTTTGGCTTTCGTGGTGCAGGGACTCCCGAATTACTTAACCATTTAGGTAATAAATATGGTTTTAAGACTAAAATCATTGAACCAGTAGAAATAGATGGCCAGGTAATATCCAGCAGTGCTATTCGCCAAGCAATAGAACTGGGTAAAATTGAGCAGGCGGCAGCAATGTTGGGATGTTATCCTGCTTTATCAGGATTAGTTGTTAAGGGAGAGCAAAGAGGAAAAAGTATAGGTTTCCCAACTGCCAATTTATTGGTAGACCCGGAAATAACTATTCCTGGTACCGGTGTTTATGCTGCTATTGCTAAGGTAGATAACCGTATGATCAAGGCAGTGGTCAATATTGGTAGTAAACCTACCTTTCATGAAAAATATCCTACTACTGTAGAAGCGCATTTAATTGATTTTCAGCAGGATATATATGATAAAGAACTACAACTCACCTTTTTGAAAAAAATTCGTGATGAACGTAGATTTGCTGGAGTTGATGAATTAGTTGACCAAATAAAAAAGGATCGGGATGCAGCAGATAGAATTGCAGTACTGCCGGTATAGATACTTGCGTTTACAATTTATTTCCGCTGTGCTAAAATCTATCTTGGTGCCCGCCCAATGTCCTGTATAAAGAAAACTATTTATGGAAAGACATATTAAAAAGGATATTTAGTGTAAATCCCGGTAACCACAGGCTCAGGAAAACGATTCACCGACGTTTTGCTTGGTCTGTGGCGATTTATTAGAAGGAGGTGAGTTACATGGCTCTGTCTCAGTCACGGAAAGAGGAAATCATTAAAGCCTTCCAGATTCATGAGAATGATACTGGATCTCCCGAAGTTCAGATTGCTATCTTAACTGAACGCATAAATTATCTCAATGAACATCTGAAGCAAAACAAAAAAGATTTCCACTCCCGCCGGGGGCTGTTAAAGATGGTTGGACAGAGGCGTTCCCTTCTTGACTATTTGAAGAAGAAGGACTTCGAACGCTATCGGAGCATCGTAACTAAACTTGGGTTACGCAGGTAAAGAGCGGCTTTCCGCTCTTTAACTTTATTCATTTAGAAAGGAGGAATAACTTATTATTCACAAGTATCAAACAGAAGTAGCTGGCCGCCCGCTGGTTATAGAGGTGGGACAGGTTGCTAAGCAGGCTAATGGAGCAGCTGTGGTAAGATATGGAGACACTGTGGTTTTAGTCACTGCCACCGCCTCCAAAGAACCCCGTGAAGGTATCGACTTCTTTCCGCTAACGGTTGACTATGAAGAAAAACAATATGCTGCTGGAAAAATACCAGGAGGATTCATCAAGCGGGAAGGAAGAGCTACTGAACTAGCTACCTTGTCTGCCCGATTGATAGATCGCCCTATTCGTCCGCTGTTTCCTGATGGTTTTCGCAACGATGTTCATATAGTAGCCACAGTCCTGTCAGTGGAAAAAGACAATCCACCTGATGTAACTGCTATGATTGGGGCTTCAATAGCAATCAATATCTCCAACATACCCTTTGAGGGGCCTATTGCTGGAGTAGTGGTAGGCATGGTGGACGGACAGTTAGTTATTAATCCAACTGTCGAAGAGACCCGTAAAAGCGATATGCACATTACGGTAGCTGGAACCCGCGATGCCATAATGATGGTAGAAGGCAGTGCCAACGAAATACCTGAAGAACAGGTTTTGAATGCGATTTTCTTTGCCCATGAAGAAATCAAACGGTTATGTACTTTTCAGGAAACTATCATCGAGGAACTAAAAGTTCCCAAATTCGAAGTAAAAACCTTTGGTGTTAATGAAGCTATTGAGGAAGAAGTGCGTACTTATGCCACCCCTATCCTCGATAAAGCAGTTCGTAACCCGGATAAAAAGTTACGGGAAGCCTCTATGGATCAAGCTAAAGACTCCATTATAGAGCACTTCACAGAATTGTATCCAGACCATATTGGCGAAATTGACGCTCTACTGGACGATATATTAAAAGACATTGTACGCAGCATGCTGATTGATGATGGGGAACGTGTTGACGGTCGGGAATTAGATGAAATTAGGCAGGTAACCTGTGAGGTGGGCTTTCTCCCTCGCCCCCATGGTTCAGCTTTATTTACTCGGGGACAAACTCAGGTATTGTCGGTTACAACCTTAGGAGCCGCCAGTGAAGAGCAAATCTTAGATGGTCTTGGCATTGAAGAATCTAAACGCTATATTCACCATTACAATTTCCCGCCCTACAGCGTAGGCGAAGTACGTCCCATGCGCGGGCCTGGGCGCAGAGAAATCGGTCATGGGGCTCTGGCCGAACGGGCCTTGCTGGCAGTTCTGCCCAGCGAAGAAGAGTTCCCTTATACTATTAGAGTGGTGTCAGAAGTATTGGAGTCTAACGGTTCCAGTTCCATGGCCAGTGTATGTGGAAGTTCCTTGTCCCTTATGCATGCCGGTGTACCCATTAAACGGCATGTAGCTGGAGTTGCCATGGGTTTGGTTAAACGTGAGGATAAGTTCGCTGTTATAACTGATATCCAAGGAATTGAAGATGCCCTGGGAGATATGGATTTCAAGTTAGCTGGTACTGAAGTTGGTGTTACCGCCATCCAAATGGATATCAAAATTACCGGGGTTAATAAGGAAATAGTCGCTACTGCCCTGGAGAAAGCCCGAAAAGGACGCATGTTTATTATGGGCAAAATGATGGAGGTAATTGATAAGCCTAGTGGTGAGCTTTCACCTTATGCTCCACGGCTGACTCGCATGACAGTACCGGTTGACAAAATACGGGAGATAATAGGTCCCGGCGGCAAAACCATCCACAAAATAGTAGATGAAACCGGCTGTAAGATTGATATCGAAGATGATGGCACCCTATTTATTATGGCCACTGACGAAGAAGCTGCTAAAAAAGCCAAATTCTACATTGATTCCATTATAGCCGAAGTTGAAGTGGGTAAAACCTATACAGGCACAGTGAAAAGGATAATGGACTTCGGTGCCTTTGTGGAGATCATTCCTGGTGTTCTTGGTACACAAGGTAAGGAAGGCTTGGTCCACATATCACAGTTGGCTGAGGAAAGAGTAAACAAAGTAACCGATGTAGTCAACATCGGTGATCAGATTCAAGTTAAAGTTACCGAAATTGATAAACAAGGACGGGTGAACCTTTCTCGCAAAGCTGTTCTCAAACAGGCGAAGCGCAACTAGTTGGGCGATTAAACTGTCCTACAAATCGGCCAAGTAAACCGAGTTGTCTCGGTTTATTTGTGTTTTCTGGGAACTTTTATCTTTGGGAAAACCGCATAGATAGGTTTATCCTGGAATATTATTTAGAGAATATTTGACAACAGGGGTGGGCAACATTTTTTAAGAATAAGTTCTATTATATCCGCGTTAACAGCCGGTACTTGTTAATGATCACATTTTTTATAAGTCTATCGATGCTCAGTGTCTGGCTAGATAGTTTTATTAGAGATATTTACGGTGTAAAACCTGGCGTAAAACTGGAAGGTCAAGACATTAGCGGTTTGTTAAGAGAGGAAGTAAGAGGCTTGGTTATGGAAATGGCCATGCAAGAGTGGCTTCTTCCTCAAGAACCGGAAATAGACAAAAAGACCGGCCGTATTATTCCGGAAAAGCCTGGGATAATAGTGGATGTTCAAAGCACTATAAATAATGTTATGCAGGCTCAAGCTAACCAGTCAGTAGCATTGGTTAGAAACAGCATTCCCAGTAAATATAGAAGTGAGGATCTAGAGAAGCTTTCCACCATCGGTTCATATTCTACCAGTATCTATGGGACTCAACAGAGGTCATCCAACATAGCGCTGGCAGCAACAGCACTTGATAACACGGTAGTCTGGCCGGATCAAGTGTTTTCATTTAATGAGATAGTAGGCCCAAGAACTCCAGAACGCGGGTATTTGCCGGCACCAGTAATATTAATGGGGGCTAACAATTATGATTATGGAGGAGGGGTGTGCCAGGTCTCCAGTACCGTTTATAATGCCGCATTAGCGGCTGAGTTAGAAATTATAGAAAGGCATCCACACAGCAAGCCAGTACATTATGTACCTGCAAATCGGGATGCCGCTGTAGCCTATGGGGGTTACGATCTGCGCATCCGTAATCATACGGGCAGTCCGATAATTATCAAGTCACACGTAAGTGAGGGCAGAGTATGGGTTTCCATACTGGGGGAGGAAAAAGAGGCATGAGAATATATTACTTTTCCAAGCGCGGTCTGATGAGTGCTGCATTTATTGCAGTACTCCTAGCGGGTTTCTTAGGTTTTTCTTTCATGTATTATAACGATATCAGTATTGCCACCCACATGGCTGAACCAATATACCAGGGCAATACTGGCCAAAAAAATGTAGCTATTACCGTAAACGTTGATTGGGGGGAAGAATATATCCCTCAGATGTTAGCAGAATTCAAAAAACACGAGGCGTTGGCCACTTTTTATGTTACAGGCACTTGGGCTGAAAAGAACCAGGATCTCTTAAAAGAGATGGTACAGGAGGGGCATAGTATTCAAAATCATGGCTACCAACATTTGCATTTCAATACTTTAACCCGGGATCAAATGGCTACGCAGATAAAAAAGGGTGAACAGGCTATCCAAAAAATAACCGGGCGTAAAACTACCTTTTTCACACCACCTTATGGTGAGCAGAACAGACAGCTTATGGCTGTTATCTCCGAACTAGATTATCATCTTACCATGTGGAGTGTTGACACGATTGACTGGCAAAGACCGGAGCCAAAGACTATTGTAAAAAGAGTAATTAATAAAGTTCATAATGATGCCATAATACTTATGCATCCTACCGAGCCCACTGCCAAAGCCCTACCTGACATGCTTACCCAGCTAAAACAAGATGGCTATAAAATGATTACTGTGGAAAAGATAGTAATTATGAAGGATGTAAAAATAAAAGGTGATACTCAAACTACTTAAAACTCTAATGATAATTGTTTTTCTCCAGTTAGGAGTGGGGCTATGCTCGCCAGTTATAGCAGCTCCTTATATGTCCAGCAGTTACTACGGGCTTATGGATGGTGAAAATGGTCAGCTGATCTTAAGCCGTAATGCCAATGAACCCCGTCCCGTAGCCAGTACAACTAAGATATTGACCGCCATAGTAGTTCTTGATTACGCTGACTTAAGTGAAGTAGCCACAGTAAGCGAAAAGGCTGCTCATACTCCTCAATATGCTATTGGTCTCAAAGCTGGACAAAAGCTGGAAATAAGGGAATTGCTTAAAGCCTCCTTAGTAAAATCAGCCAATGATGCTGCGGTGGTACTGGCCGAACATGTGGCAGGAGACGAGAGGTTTTTTGCTCATCTTATGAATAAAAAGGCTTTTTTGCTGGGGGCTAGCCAAACCCATTTTGAAAATTCGTCGGGACTGCCCTCTCGGGATCATCTTAGCACCGTTTATGATTTAGCTTTACTGGGCAGATATGCTTTAACCATTCCGGAGATTGCCGAGCTGGTAAAATCCCGGCAAATAAAATTTAGACATCCCAGTTACCGGGAACCATTAATATTAAATAACACCAATACTTTATTGGAATCTTACCCAGGCGCCAATGGGATCAAAACCGGTACTACCAATGCTGCCGGCAAGTGTTTAGTAGCCTCTGCCCAGCGAAACGGTCGCCAGTTAATAGCCGTTACTCTCCATGCGGCGAACCGGCAAGCAGACTGTGCCCGTTTACTAGATTATGGATTCCATGAAACTCGACAGATTACAATACTGGCGAAAGAGGAAACTTTCAAGGAGATTCCTTCTCATGGGGGCCAATTGATCCCGATAGTCCCAGAGCGTGATGTAGTGTTGTGGATAGGTGAAGGAACACCCAATATAGAAAAACGCGTTTACATGGATTATCAAATTAAAATACCAGTGAAAAAAGGAACCCGGGTAGGAAGTGTCAGTATTTTTGCTGATAACAAACATGTGGAGAGTGTGCCGCTTTTAGTAGGTGCAGATATTAACAGTCATGAAAACAAGATAGAAAACTGGTTGAGGAATTTTCTGAGCAGATTAAAGGAATCTTAAGCCCGAAACCGAAGTATGTTACTAGCTGTCGAGTTGGAGGTTGCAAATGATTAAGAGTTGGATATTGCCTAATAAAGCCAGGCTGGTGGTTGAGGAGATTCCTTATCTGAAATCGGCTGCCGTAGGAATTTTCATCAAAGTAGGTTCTCGCCATGAACCACCAGAGCTGTCTGGTGGGAGTCATTTCATTGAACACATGTTATTTAAGGGTACCCATCGGCGCAGTGCTAGGGAAATAGCTGAGAGTTTTGAAGGGATTGGCGGCCAGTTAAACGCCTACACTTCCAAAGAGTACACTTGTGTATATGCTCGTACCCTGGATGAGAACCTGCAAGATGGGATGGACATTCTCTTCGATATGATTTTCAATTCAGCTTTTAATGAAAAAGATTTTGAAACCGAAAAAGGGGTAGTAATCGAAGAAATTAATATGTATGAAGACACTCCCGACGATTTGATTCATGATGTGTTTGCCCAAAAAATATGGCAGGGGCATTCCATGGGCTCACCTATTCTGGGTACATTGGAAACAGTATCACAGTTTAAACGGGAACAAGTTTATGACTTTTACCGCTCTAGCTATGTACCCGCTAATATGGTGATTGCGGTAGCTGGCAATGTGGACAGTCAGCAAATAAGAGACTTGGTAGAATCTCATCTTGAGAGAGTAACTTTTAGGGAAACAGACTTTTCTACTAAGCCACCTCAACAATTAACCCGCTTTACCAATATGGTGGTCAAGGATACGGAACAGGTGCAGATATGTTTGGGAGTTCCAGGGATATCCTATTTTGATGAGCGGCGTTTTACCCAAAACATTATGAATTCAATTTTAGGCGGTGGACTTAGCTCTCGATTATTTCAGGCTTTGCGAGAGGAGCGGGGACTAGCTTACTCAGTGTATTCTTCGCCCGCCAATTATTCCGATACGGGTGCTTATTCTATATATGTTGGTACAGGCCCAGGCAAGCTAAGCAGCTTTTTTGAAGCTCTTTACTCCGAATTGGACCGGTTCCTACGCGAAGGAGTAACCGATGAAGAAGTTCATCGTACACAGCGTTTAATAAAATCCAGCATTTACATGGGGTTAGAAAGTGTTATGAACCGCATGAGTCGGTTGGGAAAAGCATTGCTTATGTATGACCGGTTGGTGCCAGTAGAAGAAGTTATAGAGCGAATTATGGCTGTCAACCGTGAGCAGGTTAACCAATTTGCAGCGGAAATCTTATCTTGGGACTCTTTTTCTCTGGCAGCTATAGGTACTGAAGAAGCTTTGGCCAATGTGGAAAATGAGTTTAAGAACTGGTGGAGTTAATAGAATATGAGAATTAAGCTTAAACGGTTGCACTCCTTTGATTTACCTTTACCCAGTTATATGACGCCAGGATCATCGGGGGTGGATTTGTATGCTGCCCATCAAGAGGATATATGCCTCAAACCGGGAGAGAGGCATCTAATTCCTACCGGTTTAGCTATCGCCTTACCGACGGGGTGGGAGGCGCAGATACGTCCTCGCAGTGGACTAGCTCTCAAGCATGGGATCACTGTACTAAACACTCCCGGTACCATAGATGCTGACTACCGGGGAGAAATAAAAGTACTGGTAATAAACTTAGGGGACAAAGAGTATATTTTGAAAAGGGGTGAACGAATAGCCCAAATGGTCTTTGCCCCTGTCCAACAAGCCCAACTGGTGGAAGTAGAAAACCTGGATGAAACTGGGCGAGGAGACGGTGGGTTTGGCCATACCGGCGTATAGGAGGGACAACAGTGCGACTTAATGAACTGGTAGGTAAAGAGATGGTGAATATTTTTGATGGCATGCGTATGGGGACGGTAGGGGAATCAGATATGCTGGTGAATCAAGAGACCGGTGATATTGTGTCCATTATTCTTCCTAACCGCGGTAACGCTTTTACTTTTTGGGCTGATCGCCAGAAGTTGGTGATACCTTGGGATGCGGTTAAAAAAATTGGCCGTGAGGTTATAGTGGTGGATTTGGATAATACTCATATGCGCATGAAGAATCATACTATATAAATTGTAATTAGAGTAAAGCCCACAGGCTTTTTTCTTTTTATAGGTATGAAACAAGTTGCTCAGTGGCAAAGCTAAGGCTTAAAGGGGGTGAATACATGGCCAAACTAGACAACAATGGTACAGGACGTTGGCCTCCCTGGAGCCGAATTCAATCATTAAATGAGATGACTGAGGAAGCAGGCGTGGATTTTGATGAGTTTATCGAATCTATTAAAAACCAGGCCAGTATATCCGAAATGGCTGAGCAGTTTCAAGTCAGTGAAGGGACTATCGAAAAGCTGCAGGATCACTTTTTTCGTTATGGCATAGGTTCAGTTCAAGGAGGCGATTAGCCTCTTTTTTTATTTCTGTCTACTATAAACCTTGAAAAATAGCTGTCGATAAGTTAATATTACTTAAATTTCACAAAGGAGGCCGTTATTAGATGGATAAGATTAGTAAAGAAGGTCTCACCTTTGATGATGTGTTGCTTGTTCCAGGACCATCAGATATTCTGCCTCGTGACATTGATGTATCTACGCACTTAACCCGTAATCTTCGTTTAGAAGTGCCTATTATGAGTGCGGGTATGGATACCGTTACTGAGACCCGTATGGCTATTGCTATTGCTCGTGAGGGTGGTATAGGAGTAATTCATAAGAATATGCCTATCGAAGAGCAGGCGAAAATGGTAGATCAGGTTAAAAGATCCGAGCATGGAGTAATTACTGATCCCTTCTACCTGTCCCCAGATAACACCATACAAGAAGCCATGAATATTATGGAGCATTACCGCATTTCCGGAGTTCCGATAACTGATGGATTAAAACTGGTAGGTATCATAACTAATCGAGACATACGTTTTGAAACCGATTTTAGTCAACCCATTGCCAATGTTATGACCAGTGAAAAATTGGTGACCGCCCCAGTAGGAACCACCGTGGAAGAGGCTATGGAAATACTGCGGCGCCATAAAATCGAGAAATTGCCTCTTGTAGATGATAATTATAACTTGATGGGTTTAATCACTATTAAAGACATCGAGAAAAGCCGCAAATATCCTCATTCAGCTAAGGACGAGAAAGGTCGCTTATTAGCCGCAGCGGCCGTAGGAACGGCTAAAGATACTATGGAGCGCGTGGATGCCTTAAAAAAAGCCGGAGTCGATGTGCTAGTAGTGGACACCGCTCATGGTCATTCAAAAAACGTTATCGAGATGGTATCGCTTATAAAACGCCGTTATCCGGAACTAGAAGTTATCGCCGGCAATGTAGCCACAGGCGAAGCTACCGAAGATCTTATCAAAGCTGGGGCTGATGCGGTTAAAGTGGGCATAGGGCCGGGTTCAATATGTACGACAAGGGTAGTAGCTGGAATCGGCGTACCCCAGATTACAGCGGTAATGGATTGTGCTGCTGTGGCTAGTAGATATGGGGTTCCCATTATCGCCGATGGAGGAATAAAATATTCTGGAGACATAGCTAAAGCTATTGCCGCTGGAGCTGATGTAGTGATGCTAGGCAATCTTTTGGCAGGAACCGACGAAAGCCCTGGGGAAACCGTTATTCTTCAGGGAAGAAGTTATAAGGTGTACCGAGGTATGGGTTCCCTGGGAGCTATGGTAGAAGGTAGCAGTGACCGGTATTTCCAAGAAGATGCTGCTAAACTGGTTCCCGAAGGAATCGAAGGGCGGGTTCCCTATAAAGGTTATGTATCCGAAACCATTTTTCAGCTAGTGGGAGGACTCCGGTCAGGTATGGGTTACTGTGGGGTAAGAAATATAGAAGAAATGAAAACTAAAACCAAGTTTATTCGCATTACCAATGCGGGATTAATTGAGAGCCACCCTCATGATGTAACCATTACCAAAGAGGCTCCCAACTACCGGGTAGTGTGATAATGTTAGAATTTGTTATCCGTATATTAGCAGCCGGACTGGTAGGTTTAATTATAGGCATGTTTTCTACTAATGCCCGCAGTGCACGTATGTTTGGCTTTGTGGCTGCGGGAGCAGCGCTTATTACAGTGACTTCCACCGAGTTTTATAAAGTAATAGCTGGCCCCTGGTTTAGTGATCCGGGAAGATTATCGGCGCAAATTGTATCTGCTCTGGGCTTTATTGGTACTGGTCTGATATGGATAAGCGAGAATAACCAGGTGAGAGGATTGTCTGTATCAGCTAGTTTATGGCTCACTGCTATTGTGGGCATGCTGGTAGGCGCGGGCTTAAAACAGGCATCTACAGCGGCAGTATTAATAGTAATATTGATATATTGGGGCACAGGGACAATAATCAAAGGAAAAAAGTTAAACAAGGGTGGTTGAGCCGGCAATTGTTATCTTTTATAATTAAATAAGAAACTCAAAAGTATCTTAGAGCGCTGAGTCTGCAATAGGCAGAGCGGAGGACCCGATTTTTGGGGTTAATCAGGTATGTAGCCTGAGGGGCTACCCAGCAGCCCCCACCCGTCAGCTAACTTCGTAAGCGTCGTTTGGGGGGTACTGTAACAATATATAGCTTACAGGTTAGTTGCCCTCCGCAAAATTTAAGAAGAAGGAGGGTTTTTGCATGTCTCAGGAAGAAGTTGTAAACCGCAATCTATCATTGCAAAGAGCTGAAGAACTACGGGAAAGTATTAGCGATTATCTCAGCGTTGAACCTTTCATTGAAACCGGGTTTAGAGTGCAGGATAGAATCCTTGAAAATAGGCAAAAGATACTAGAATACTTCGATGCTACCCAAGAGAACTGGGATGATTGGGTTTGGCAGATGAAGCATCGCATTACCGACGTAGAGCCATTACAGTTTTTGCTGAATCTGCCTGAAAAGGAAGTTGAGGAACTAAAGCAGATTAGCAAGCGATTCCGCTGGGGTATTTCACCTTATTATCTTAGTCTGATTGATTTCGAAAACTATCACGATTCTCCGATTTATAAACAAGCCGTGCCTAGCATTTTAGAAGTATGGGATAACCATGGGTCTGCTGATCCCATGTGTGAAACCCAAACAAGTCCTGCCAGTCGGATCACCCGGCGTTATCCGGATCGTTTAATTATTAATGTTACCAATCAATGTGCCATGTACTGCCGGCACTGCCAAAGACGACGTAATTTTGGAGAAGAAGATCACCACTGTACTCGTCAGCAAATGGAGGAAGCACTAACCTATGTGCGTAACAACCCCGAGATAAGAGATGTGTTGATCACCGGGGGCGACGCACTCATGCTGAGCAATCGAACCCTGGATTGGCTCCTGGGTGAATTAGATCAGATTCCTCATGTGGAGATTAAACGGTTGGGGTCCCGCACTCCCGTTACGCTGCCCCAGCGCATTACCCCGGAGCTCTGTGCTGTTTTGGAAAAGCATCCTCCTATATATCTAAATACCCAGTTTAACACACCCTTGGAAGTTACTCTGGAGGCTAAACAGGCTTGCGATCGTTTAATAAAGGCTGGAGTTGTACTGGGGAACCAAGCGGTTTTACTAAGGGATATCAATGATGATGTTCACATTATGAAAAAACTTAACCAAGAACTGTTGAAAATACGAGTAAGACCATACTATATATTTCATGCTAAACAGGTTAAGGGAACTTCCCATTTTATTACCCCCATTGAAACGGGCATGGGTATTATGGAAAAACTAAGAGGCTTTACCTCTGGTTTAGCAGTACCAACCTATATTATCAATGCCCCAGAAGGACGAGGTAAAACGCCCATTTTGCCAGAGTATTTACTATCCTTGAGTGAAGATGAAATAACTATCCGGACCTGGGAAAATAGAGTATATAGATATAAGAACCGGATAAATCAAAGATAAATAAGTATTATAAAAACTATGTTTCTTAGTTTCCCCCTGCTTATCAGCCGATTGAGCAGGGGGTTTTTGTTGGTTGACTTGTTATGCATACCATATTAAAATGGACTTAAATATGAAAGATTGCTCATATGATCAATTGTAACTGAAAGGATTAAATAGCCATGACTAGAAAGGCTCAAGAGCTGGATAGGTGCGATTGTCAGGTAATTCATGAGGATATTGTTAACCAGGTCCTGCCCCAAATGCCTCCGGAAGAAACCCTGTATGATCTAGCCGAATTATTTAAGGTTTTTGGGGATTCCACTAGAGTTAAAATTCTATGGGCTTTAGATAAAGAAGAAATGTGTGTGTGTGATATTGCTTATCTTCTTAACATGACCCAATCGGCAATTTCACATCAACTGCGAGTCTTGAAGCAGGCAAAACTGGTTAAAAACCGCCGCGAAGGAAAAATAGTTTATTACTCTCTTGATGATGAACACGTCAGGCAAATATTCGAGATGGGATTATGCCATATAATGGAGGAATAATTATGAGTAACAGAGAGTTGATTTTAGCTGACTGGGACACTTCCTTGGGTTCAAATGATCAACACCAAAACGGTAAACAATTGTTGCTCTTGGAAGGCTTGAGCTGTGTTAATTGTGCTGCCCAGATAGAAATAGAAGTCAATAATTTACCGGGAGTTAGCAAGGCCTCAGTAGATTTCTTTTCTCGAAAGCTGGCTCTGGAAACCGAAGAGGCTATAAATACTCCTGGAATAATTGCCAAGATAGAAAAAATAGTCAAACGGATTGAACCTGGGGTAAGAGTGGTGCAAGAAGATAGTAAAGAACAAGGTAATGCACATGGATACCGCAGTGAAGTCAATTTGAAAAGGCAAATTGGTCAGCTCCTAATGGGTGGAACACTATTTGCTGTGGGGTTAATTTTCAACTTTTCTCATTGGGTAGAACTTGTTCTATTCTTACTAAGTTATCTCATAGTGGGCGGAAGTGTTATTATACGAGCTGTTAAAGGGATTGCTCAGGGACAGGTATTCAGTGAATACTTTCTTATGAGTGTGGCTACCATAGGAGCCTTTTTGATAGGGGAATATCCTGAAGGGGTAGCTGTAATGCTGTTTTATTTAGTAGGGGAAATGTTACAAGACCGGGCGGTAGAGAATTCTCGTAAATCCATCAGCTCTTTAATGGATATTCGGCCTGACTATGCCAACTTAAAACTGGGCGAACAACTCCAAAAAGTATCACCGGAAAAGGTTAACATCGGTGACGTGATCATTATCAAACCCGGTGAAAAAGTACCTCTAGATGGTATAGTTGTACAAGGCTCTTCGATGGTGGATACTTCAGCCCTTACAGGTGAGTCGCTGCCACGCCATTTGGAAGTGGGACAAGAAGCTCTCAGCGGCTTTATCAATATGAACGGAGTACTGACTGTTCAGGTAACGAAGAACTTTGGCGAATCTACCGTGGCTAAAATTATGGATATGGTAGAAAACGCCAGCAGTCGCAAAGCCCCTACGGAAAACTTTATGACCAAATTTGCCCGCTATTACACACCGATAGTAGTATTTGGAGCGCTGGCCTTGGCCATCATACCCCCATTGATTATTCCGGGTGCAACTTTTTCTGACTGGATATACCGGGCACTGGTTTTCCTGGTTATATCCTGTCCCTGTGCTCTGGTCATATCAATACCGTTGGGCTTTTTTGGAGGGATCGGCGGAGCATCTAAAAAAGGCATATTGGTAAAGGGTGGCAATTACCTGGAAGCCTTGAACTTTGTAGAAACAGTGGTATTTGATAAAACAGGAACTTTAACCAAAGGGGTATTTAATGTTGCCGAGATCAATCCTAGTCCAGGCTATACACAGCATAATTTGCTGGAATATGCAGCATGCGCGGAAAGCTATTCCAGCCATCCCATTGCCAGGTCGATAATAAATGCTTATGCAAACCATATAGATAAAAACCTAATTGAAGAATATGAAGAGATAGCTGGTCAGGGAATTAAAATTGCCATGCAAGGTCTAGTTATTTTGGTAGGTAATGACCGGCTAATGACTAGCCATAGTATAGAATACCAGAACGTTGATACTGTAGGAACGGCAGTGCATGTGGCTGTTGATGGGCAATATGCTGGTTGTATTGTCATCGCTGATGAAGTAAAAGAAGACGCAGCCCAGGCAGTTACCGAGCTTAAAGCTCTGGGAGTGAAGCAAACTGTTATGCTCACCGGAGACAGAGCGTTGGTAGGGAAGAGAATCGGAACCCAGTTGGGTTTGGACCAAATATATGCTGAGTTACTGCCAGGGGACAAAGTTCATAGATTGGAACTACTGGAAAGAGAGAAATCTGAAAAAGGCAAGGTGCTTTATGTAGGGGATGGCATAAACGATGCACCGGTACTAGCCAGAGCCGATATTGGAGTGGCCATGGGAGGACTAGGGTCTGACGCCGCTATAGAGGCGGCTGATATTGTAATTATGAATGACGCACCTTCGCAAGTAGCCATGGCTATAAAAATTGCTAGAAAAACCCGGCATATTGTATATCAAAACATCGTATTGGCTTTAGGAATAAAGATCATCTTTTTGAGCTTGGGCGCTTTGGGAATGGCCACCATGTGGTCAGCAGTTTTTGCTGACACAGGCGTAGCTCTAATAGCCGTTATGAATGCTATGAGAACCATTAATGCCAAAAGCGTGTAATGACAAAAGTTGACCGATGTCTATCGCTGTGGGTAAGACATTGGTCAACTTAAAGGTAATTTAATTTTTGTTCTCTAGTTGGCGTAAATCATTCAATATTTTTTCGACAGGAACACCATGAGCTCGAGCACCCTGCTCGATGGTTTCAAACCTTACACCCGCTCAGCCCATACAGGCTATTCCATACTTCCGGAAAACCTGTTCGGCTCCGGGAATGGCCAAAACTTCTATCAAGGGGGTATTAGCTTCAACCAGTTTTGTCACCTCCTCTTATTGTAGGAAAAATGGGGGAATAATCCCCCCAAAGAGTACGAGTTATCTTATTTGACCATTTTGCTGAGCAAGGCTTCTTTCGGCAATCTCGATAGCTTTGTTAACCATCATACCACAGTTTTTTGAGCTTACTCCGCCCCATCCTTCGGTGGCTACAATTTGGTCAACACCGAGTTCTCGAGCAATTTCATACTTTAATTGCTCAGACATAATGCCGCGTCTTCTTGCCATTATGAACCTCCTCTAATAGACTCGTACTCAGTTATTATTGTTGCTTACAAAGGCTAAAATTATGGCTTGATGTAATTCGATAATTTGTAAACAGTTTCACTAAAATGATTAATTTGTATTAAACTATGTATATAAAGGAGGATGCAAATGCGCTACGAAGGTAATATTTTTAGGCCGCCCAGTGAAGCCAGAAGTTATATTTTGCAGTGCACAATAGGATGTACCCATAACCGCTGTACCTTTTGTGCTATGTATAAGGATAAGAAATACCGGGTTCGTTCACTGGAGGAAATCAAAGCGGACATACGTATGGCCAAGCTATATTATGGTGATGTAGAAAAAGTGTTCCTAGCTGACGGTGATGCCATAGCTATGGAAACCAGTGAATTGCTGGAAATTTTGGAGATGCTGTACCAGTCCTTCCCTAGTCTGAGGCATGTTGGAGTCTATGCCAGTCCAGATGTGGTGCTGAAAAAAGATATGTCTGAGCTGACTGCCCTTAAAGCTGCCGGACTGACAATTGCTTATCTGGGTGTAGAGACCGGTGATGAAGAACTGCTGAAGGATATACGTAAAGGTGTCACTTATGATGAAATGGTAGAAGCAGGCCTACGCTTGCGGCAGGCTGGTATCCAGCTGTCAGTTACCGTTTTGCTGGGGCTGGCAGGACGAACACCCAAAGCGGTGGAACACGCTAAAAACACAGCTAAGATTTTAAATGATATGAATCCGGAGTATATTGGGGCACTGACATTGATGGTTGTGCCGAGAACGGAACTGTTTCGCCGTATGGAGCGTGGAGAATTTGAACTGCCTGGACCTTTTGAAATTCTAGATGAAATGCGGATCATGATTGAAAATTTGGAAGTTGAAGGCAGCGAGTTCCGAAGTAATCACGCGTCTAACTATCTGCCCATCAAGGGACGGTTTCCCGATGACAAACAAGCCATACTTGATCTCATCAACGACATCATTGCCAAGAATGACCGTAGATATTTACGTCCCGACTATTTGCGAGCTTTATAAAAATAAGTTGTCATAGGGCGGCAAATGGTTTATTATGGTTATTTAAAGGCAACAGCTGGGTAAGGGGGGGACGTAGATGCGGCTGTTTGGTAGGAAAGACCAAGAACTTTTTGCGCTTTTCAATGAAAGTGCCCGTATGGTAATTCGGGGCGGAGAGATTCTGCGTAACGTAGTATACGATTATTCGGATCTGGATGTTAAAATGGCCAAGCTGACAGCTATGGAACACGAAGGTGACCGGATTATTCAGGAACTAGTACGCCGCTTGAACACCACTTTTATACTCCCCTTTGATCGAGAGGATGCTTTTCAACTAGTCCAGAAGCTGTCAACCACTCTGGATTATATAACCGGTATTATTGATCGTATGATATTATATAAAGCCGGGGAGCCCGATGATCGAGTAAAAGAAATGGTTGAGGTGTTATACGAAGCTCTCCAGCTTCAGGAACAGGCTTTTCATCTCCTGGATCGAATTGAGCAGAATAAAAAACAGATTTTAAAGTGTTGCCAGGAAATAAGCCAGCTGGAAAGAAAGCAGGATTTATTATATCGTAATGGAGTAGCCTACTTATTTGAGCACCACGAAAATGATCCCATGTCTATTATCAAGTGGCGGGAAGTATATGAGCATATTGAGATGGCTCAAGATCATGTTCAAGATGTGGGCGAACTGATTAGTAACATCTGTGTTAAATACTCATAAACAAAAAATGCCCTTTCTGTTTATGCTAGGAAGGGCATTTTTTTAGATCCACTTCGGCAGCGGAAAAAGCCCAGCCTACTGGAGGACAGCCTTCTCATACCCCATAATAAACCCTTGACAATAATCAACTCAGTACTTTTGATTATATCTCTTTCCAGGGCTTACAACTCTCCCTCCTTAACGGAAGGTTAGCCGCTGTTACCGGTGGCTGAGAAACCTTCCGTTAATATTTGAGTTTTATTCCACGATCGATTGTCAGGTATAGGCTCCACTTCACCACCGCTTTCTTCTAAAGACTCCTATCTTTAATGTATACTGCTACTGGTGTAAAGCTGTCACCACCCTAGGATGATGCTTTGCTCTGAGACCCGGGATACCTGCTGGGTTAAATAGCCAATAAATAGGGAATATTATCACCAGGAGGTAAATATGCGCAGAGTAATCACCATCCTAGCCTTGACCTTGCTGCTAGCGGTTACATTAGGGTTTAGTTTTGACTGGCCGGAAATAAAGATTCCGGAACCCTCAATTGTTTACGATATCAATGGAACTCCTATGCGGGGATTGTCGGAGCAAAACCAAATAAACATATCTTTAGAGGAGATACCTTCCAGCTTTATTGCTGCAGTTATAGCCATAGAGGATAAGAATTTTTACAGCCATCATGGAGTGGATTTCACAGGAATTTTGCGCGCAGTATATACTAATATCCGCCAGGGTAAAGTGGCTGCAGGAGGCAGTACTATCACCCAACAAACTGCTAAAAATTTATTTTTAACCAATGAGCGTACACTAACCCGTAAAATAAAGGAATTATTCTACGCCATCCAGTTGGAAAGACAGTACAGTAAAGATGAGATACTCACTATGTACTGTAATACTATCTATTTTGGTCAGGGTGCTTATGGAGTGGAAGTGGCGGCCCGGACTTTTTTCGGTAAACACGCCCGGGAGCTCACCTTGGCTGAGTCTGCTCTTCTGGCAGGATTGCCCCAGAGGCCCAGTGGCTACAATCCTTATGTTAATGCAGAAGCGGCTCAAAACCGGCAGAAAATGGTATTAAACCGGATGGTGGAAGAAAGTATGATAACGGCTGTGGAAAGAGATAAAGCCTTACAGCAGGAATTGGTTTATCACCGGTCAACCTATATGGGCGGAGATGCCCCCTATTTTATGGCTATGGTTAAGGACTACCTGATTGAAAAATATGGAGAAAGAATGGTATTTCAGGGAGG
>ERZ773359.960-NODE-960-length-41356-cov-6.132563_pt1 | contig 41356 bp, 42 predicted proteins | sample MGYA00374955_ERZ773359 | MGnify/ENA primary metagenome ERZ773359 (study PRJEB29098, sample SAMN04486028) | biogas fermenter metagenome | study: EMG produced TPA metagenomics assembly of the Biogas fermentation microbial communities from Germany - Plant 4 DNA1...
AAGGTTGCCACATATCCATTACAAAATATTTTACGTTTTTTCTATCTTTAAATTTTTTAAAATAATCAGTTAATATGTGTAATTCTCTACCCTCTAAGATATCAAGCACTCTTTTGTTTTTAGGATCAGTCAGAATGCATTGATATTTATGATTACCAGCGTTTCCTTTAAACTCATCGATAGATAATACGCTAGGAAGATTTTTAAAAGAGTAATTGACATGATTCTGAGATTATTCCGGCTATCAACTAATCATATGTAATATTCTGTTTCTGAATCTTATGAAATTTCTGATGCCGTAGGCATTTCTTTTTAGAATCTTAATTTTATTGTTTACCCCTTCTGTATAACCATTTGTATAAGGGCAGGTAAAAGGAGTTTTTTAAAAACACTTCCTTCTAACATCAGCAAACCTCATTAGAAATGCATGACATTGAATGTGTGCTTTTCATCTCAATAATTAGACTTTCAAGTCTCGATGTCATCCTGTGTTATCTGACGATAAAAGACGCTTTCTCATAAAACTCCTAATTATAATGATTACAGACATACCTTTTTTTCTGTATTTGTAGAAGGTAATATGGGATCATTTACCGAATATATGGATGCAGCTACTTTTTTGAGTGTAACGGCATATTTAGTTGCAGGAACGTTTAATGACAGTATAGTATCTGTTGCGCCATTATTCTGGATATTGTTGGGAACGGGAATAGGAATTAATAAAATCATAAAAGACAATATCAAAGGAAAATATTTTCGTGCGAGAATAGGTTTAGCTTCATTCATGGCCGAAAGTCAATTGTGCGGAATTAGCAAATTGTGGTAAAACTTGAACTCGCATTGACAATGCGCATCCTAATTGATAAAATATTAACTAAATAAAAATATATGTGAGGGAGAAGGTAATTAATGAAAAAGATTAAATTAAGAAGGTTTGTAGCCCTTATTTTATCTCTATGCATGATGTTAACGTTTGTCGGATGTGCTGACACTAGCAAAACGGATGCAAAGGTAGATGTTCCAGAAGAGGAACCTGAACAAGAAGAATCACTAATTTCTTTTAATCCTGGTACATATACAGGTAGAGGTGTAGGATTTAGCGGAGAGGTTGTTATTGATGTAACTTTTTCTGAAGATTCAATAAGTGATATTAAATTAGTCAGTTCCAAAGAAACAGAATTTGTTGGGACTCCAGCTATTGACATTATATTTGAAGCTATAAAAACCCATACATCTACAGGCGTAGATATAGTTTCTGGTGCAACAATGACAAGTAATGCTATATTAAGAGCAGTTGAAGATGCTGCTGGTCAGGCAGGCTGTAATATTGATAATCTTCGTATAGGAAAAATACCATTTGAATATAAGCCAGGTGAAAAGATAACTGATACATTTGATGTAGTTATCATTGGAGCTGGTGGTGCTGGTGTAATGGCTGCTGCAGCTGCTGCTCAAAACGGTGCAACAGTTTTAATAATTGAAAAAGAAGCAGAAGCAGGTGGCAATACTCTTGTTTCTGGATGTTCGTTGCAATGCACAATGGATTGTTTAGTATGGGATCCAAATGACCCAGATGCAACCACGGGTTTATATGAACCTACAGGAGAAACCTTTGAGAAAGTAAAGAATGATCAAGGTCGTATAGAAACACTACGTACCATACTGGAATGGAGCGAGGAACCATTTAATGAAACTGTAGAAGATCCTTCAGCAATTAAAACTGTAGATGATTATGATTTACCTAACAGAGGTGTTCACGCAGAATATTTGGAAACTTTGAAAACGTTAAAGGAACAAATTAGAGCTTATTTAAAATGGGCAGATGCTAAAATGGCAGCTGGTGCTTCTGAAACTGATTTAACACTCTTTAGTACAAATGAATTACATATTTTCCAAACCTATTATGGCGGACTTAGGCTAAATAACGATAAAACTAAGTGGATATATGGAGACTTTGACTTAGTACATCAAATTTGTACAGAAATCGGTCCAACGAAAGAGTGGTTAATGGATCAGGGATCATTATTCCAAAATGCTACTGCTGCAGGCACTTTGATTGGTTGTTTGTGGCAAAGAATTAATCGTTTCGATGGTGGAATTGTAAACGGTGAAAAAGTTGAAGGTAAATGGGGAACATATTTTGCAGTTCCATTAAATACTGTTTTAAGTGCTAATGACAAAAATACAATAATGTACAGAACTAAAGCTACAGAACTTATAACTGATTCAAGTGGCAGAGTAACAGGTGTAAAAGCTGTAAAATATGACGGAACTGAAGTTGAAATAACTGCAAATAAAGGTGTAATTCTTGCAACAGGCGGTTATGGTCATAATATAGAAATGATTCTTGAAACAAACGACTATTGGAACAAGGATCATTTAAGGGCAAATATAAAAACAACGAATAGATCACTTGCTCTTGGAGAAGGAATCATGATGGCTACAGCTATTGGTGCTGCAACAACCGGTATGGAGTTTACTCAGTTAATGCCAATAGGTTGGGCAAATACAGGTCACCTTGCAGGAGGTACGGGAGAAAATTCTATTTATATAAGTCCTGCAGGAACTCCAAATGCAGGTAAAAGATTTGTAAATGAAAGTGCTGAGCGTGATGTTTTATCTCAAGCTGCTTTTGATTTCGGCGGAGAAGGTGGTTTGTTCATTCAGCTTTCTAATGCAAGAGACAGGACTAGTGCGAATAATGTAGAAGGTAGAGAGTATTTCTGTACACTTGAAGAAGCTGCTGAAATGTTAAAAATAGATGCTGAAATTATTAAAAATACAATAATAGAGTATGATGAAGCAGTACGTAACAAAACTTTGGATAAATTATCTGTTCCAAAATCAGCAGCAACTGCATTAATCGGAAATTATAACGAAGATGGTTCATTTAAAGAAGATGGTTTAATATCAGTTCGTTATTTAGCTCCTTCAACTCATCATACAATGGGTGGTTTAGTAGTTGATACTGCACGACGCGTATTAGACAAAGAAGGTAAAGTTATTGAAGGGCTTTATGCAGCAGGTGAAGTAACTGGTGGTTTTTTTGCAGGTAACCGTCTAGGAGGTAATGCAATTACAGAAATTATTGTTTCTGGTAGAATTGCAGGAGAGAGCGCATCAAAATAATCGTAAGAGAACTATATTAAAGTTCGGATAGAGAGACTCTTCTCGCTATGAATACAAATATAGCACCAAAATGGTGCTATATTTTTTGTAAGCTAGGTATAAATGATTTACTTAAGTGAAAAAATTATTGCATAATAGCCTTAAAACTACAGAAAATATGCATAAATAATATAAGGGGCTATTATGAGTACATTAGAAAGAACTTATTCCTTTGTATATAAGAATATTTTAAAAGCTATAAATCCCTTAAAGAAAAGAATAATTAAAACTGAGTGTATTGTTCATAAGGCTATTAACAATCAGTCTCTTCATATTTTGAGAAATGATGGATATATTGAGGTATACGAACTTATGGCTGATTATATTGATAGTATTAATGAGGGGGCTGTGTGGGCAGACCAGGATTTAAAGAGCAGCAATCATTTTTACAGTCCTAAGACTAAGAGGGGATTGTATGGTATCAGCAATGCTAAGAATGAATGTGAGTCTTATTATAACAGGGCTATAAATGAATTTCTTTTAGGTAATAAAAAAGAGGGAATGTTTTACTTAGGGGCAGCCTGTCACCTTGTACAGGATGTAACAATTCCACAGCATGCCAATGTAAGGTTACTGGATAATCATCGAAGTTTTGAAAACTGGATTATAAAAATGCATCAACGTTTCCCAAGATTTAAGGTGTATAAGGGGGGAATATATTTAAATAATATTGGTAAATATATTGAAATAAACAGCAGGGAAGCTATAAGAACCCATGAAAAGTATTCCCATATTGAAAATGACCATGCAAGGTTTTATAAGATAACATCGGTAGTCTTGGTACTGGCCCAAAAAACAACTGCCGGGGTAATGGTGAAATTTTATTATGATGTACAGAAATTAAAGGCAATATTGTTATTTAAAACTTTTCCTCGCTGATTACTTCAATTCCATTTTCCTTTAATAGTCTTGCTGTTATTCCTTGCCCTTTAATAAGGGTGTTGGTGAAGGTGCCGTCATAAATGTAGTTACTCCCGCAGGAGGGGCTTCTTTCTTTTAAGATGGCCTTTTTTATATTGTATTCATTACATAATTCCAGGGTTCTATTGGCGCCCTTTACAAAGTTGTGGGTTTTATCTTCTCCAAGGGTATTTATTACTCTTTCATCCTTAATTTCGCAGGGATGCCTGGGTACGGGAAGTCCTCCTTCCACTTCAGGACATATGGGAAGGGCTTTACCTTCATCTACTAGTTTTTTTATTTTATCCACTGTCTTGGTTTTACCGTCATATCGGACTTTTTCGCCGCAAAGGCAAGCACTTACCAGGTATTCGTATTTATGTTTCATTGTTCTCCCCTTAAGTTTTTATATAATTGTATATAGCTTATTAATAAATTTCAAGGGTAAATCTTCAATATAGTATATTGTTATTATTTGACTTTTCTGTTACAATTTAAATAAAGTCGAATATTGCGAAGGAGTTTTAGTATGGCCAAGGTAATTTCTGTTTCTAATCAAAAAGGAGGAGTGGGCAAGACTACCACTGTGGGAGCTGTAGCTGCAGGGTATAAATTAATAGGTTACAAGGTACTGTGTGTTGACATGGACCCTCAGGCTAACCTAAGCTTCAGTTGCGGAGCAGAAACTGAAGATTGTCCCACTATTTATGAAGTATTAAAAGGAGAGGCTAAGGCATCTTTTTCTATTCAGAAAACATCTTCCTATGACATTATTCCATCAAATATATTATTGAGCGGATTAGAGTTGGAATTTACTCAAACGGGAAGGGAATACCTTTTAAAGGAATCTCTAAGTACTGTCATGGATAAGTATGATTATATTTTCATAGATACTCCACCGGCACTGAGTATATTGACTGTTAATGCCTTTACTGCATCTGACTATATAATAATTCCCATGCTGGCAGATATTTTCAGTTTACAAGGTATAGCCCAACTGTCGGAAACTATTGAAAGAGTTAAAAAGTATTGTAATTCAAATTTAAAGGTTGAAGGTATCCTCCTAACTAAGTTTAACAAAAGAATAATACTTAGCAGAGAAATTAAGGGAACAGCTGAATTAGTGGCTCAGCAGCTGAATACGGAAATATTTGATACCACTATAAGGTCAAGTGTTGCAATTACAGAGGCACAAACCAGCCAACAGGAAATATTTAGCTATGCACCTAATAATACTGCAGTACAGGATTACAAGGATTTTGTAAAAGAGCTTCTTGCGAGAGGGCTGTAAGATGGCAAAGAATAAAAAATCCTTCGACAGAGAATCCATGTATAAAAAAATAATGCCTACCAATTTAAGAAAGGAACCAGAAGAAGCTAAAGAAAAAATTTTAGGTGTGAAAGCTGAAAAGGAAAATATAGAGGAAAGTTCATTCATTAACAGGGAGCTAAATTTAATAAAGGATGAAAAGGAAGAAGTAATTTTATGCAATATTACAGAAAAAATCCTGCTAAAAAAATTCGATGGGGTACTGAAAAAAATGAGCTGCTGCAGGTGTGACAGGTGTAAACAGGATATCGTTGCCTTAGCTCTTAACAACCTTAAGCCCAAGTACATAGTAGCCAATAGGGATGAAATAGAAAAGAAAGTGGATAGTTTAAAAGATGTGGGAAGTGAAGTGACCAGGGAGTTAATTAAAGCTGTAGTTACAGTGAGAAAGAATCCAAGGCACTGATAGATTAACACATAAATAAAGCCAAAGAGTTTTCTTTGGCTTATTATTGTGATTATAAGTCCCGGTGCCCAATCAATCTTTGTTTGGGTGCCAGTTGGGTTCTTATTCGTATACAATTACTGCATTTCTATTTTTAATTCTTAAAAGAACTGTTTCAATTATACGGAAATAGTGGTTTAAATCTTTTGTTTCTAAGTAGGAAGTTACTAAGTCCTGACCCACTGCTAAGTCCATGTATTGACGTTCTGGACATACTAACAGGGCTTTATTTTTACCTATTACTGTAGTGTGGTAGATGTTACCATTTACCATTTTGCTAAGTCTTTCGTACTCAGTAACCCCGGTTCCTGGCTGTATTCTCTGAAGTTTAGTTAACAGGTCTGTGCTTATAATTAATGCATATCTACCAACTAAACCATTATCTAATAATTTTGAAATACCAGTAGCTATATCTTTTACAGGGTTTTCGCCTTCATCCCAGTTGCTTAAAGGAAGTTTTACCGTTCCTTCAGCAGTAAGAAGTCCTTCATAGCCATATTCCTTGTTACCGTTAAATATTAAGTCATCTTCTTTTCTTGCCATTGCTGCACTTGCTTGTAAGGCAGCAGATAAATCTACAGGCATCCCTGTTTTTTCGCTGTGTTCCAAGTCTCTCCACAATAGGGCGAAATCCTGGTTTAATAAGGGTAATTGTTGAATTTTTCTTCCCTTTATTACTGCTATACTTCCTTCTGTTTCTTCTAATTGAGTTATATCATCTACATTTACACTTTGTACGGCAGCACCTAAGGGTCCGTAAAGGTGTAGGAATCTTCTTCCCACCAATACTTTTTTAGCCATATGTACTACTTCTTTGTCTATTTGTGCCCAAAGCTCAGCTGATATTGGTGAACCGTCTCTTGATAAGAAATCCATACTTACCTCCTATTCTTCTAATAAACTTCCTACGCTACCAGGTTCGGAAGCATTTGTAGGTTGAATATTTAATTCTGCCAGCATTTCTCTTACTTCTTCTTCTCCTTCAGCAAGAAATTCTGCTTCTTTCGGATCTAAGTATTTAAGTAATGTTAACAATTCTCCCACATGGGCTTTTTCCTCGTCCCTGATATCTGCAATAATTCTCTTTGCCACTGGGTCATCAGTTGCCTGAATGTGGGCGTCATAAACATAAATTGCTTCTAATTCTCCTGCGATGTTTAATCTTACCGCCTGAATTAGCTCATCTTTAGTTAATTTTCTCGGTACATTTGCGCCAAATGGATTTCCGAAACTTGCCATAGTATCCTCCTATAAAATTATCCTCAATATTAATAATATACCACAAAAAAGCTGGAAGTAAACAACTTTTGTTAAAAATTTAATACTTAGGATAATAAGACCAAAATTCTATTGTCATAAAAAGCAAAAGGCGGTAACTTTCTTATACTCTGAAAAGTTACGCCTTGGTAATAGTATTGGTTTATATAATTGCTTTGGCTAATTTCTTTACCAGATCATCTCCATACTTATAGTGATTTACAATATAGTCCATAGTCCTGTCTTCCAAGCCTGCTGCCGATTGAACTATAGGTATGGCTTCTTTAACGGTAATTTCCTTTTGTTTCTCAAGATAGTCTTCTATAAACAACATTGGATCCACTGTGTTCATGAAGACAGTGCTGTCGCATTGGGCCCTGTCCCAAAAATTCTCATACTTACATAAACGTATTTCAAAGTGGAGGTGGGGCCCTGTAGAATCTCCTGAACTTCCTGAATATCCTATTATATCCCCTGCTTTTACCCTGTCGTTGCTGTTAACAGTATAATTCCTTAAATGACTGTACAAGGTGCCATATTTTCCGTGGTACAAAACCACATAGTAGCCATAACTGTTGTTGTAAGTGGCAATCATAACCTTACCTTCGTCTACGGCATAAACGGGGGTATTAAGAGGAGCTTTCAGGTCTACACCATTGTGCCACCAATAAGATTTGTCATTCACAGTTATATTTCTTTTCCCATAGGGGCTGTTTACAGTTATATTCTTTAAGGGCAAGTGTTTTAGCCTTATATTCATAATATCACATCCTATGAATATTGTATCCCTAGAATGGTTTTATGTTATAGAAAGAAGTGTATAATAATACCTGAAATAATAAAGTTGTAAAAAATAATTTTTGTAATTATTCATTGCAGCTGTAAAATTGAAAGCTTTCACTTTACATAAGTCTGTTATTATTTGCTAAATTAATTAATAAAGGTTTAAATTGTTTAATTAATTTTAATATAGTGAGGAAAAAAGAAGTTTTGTTCACCTATCCACTAAGTTATCCACAGGTGTTGATAAAATTGTTAACAACTCTTAAATTTGAAGACTTTAAGAGGAAAGTTTGTCAATAGTTTTTTTGAAATTTCTTTAAAATATTTTTTATTGAAATATCAATGTTATATTAATATTACTTGTCCACAATTAATTCACACTTGTGGACAAGTTGATAAATGTGTTAACTTGTATGAAAAGTATAATTATTAAGTACAGGAAATGATATAAATATACAATATTCGACAAACCCATCATAAAGACACACCTAGGTGTGCCTTTATGATGGGTTTGCTATTCGGAGGTAAAGTTTATAGTTCTGGCTCGATTAAACCGTAGTTACCATCTTTTCTTTTATATACTACATTTACTTCATCTGTATCGGCGTTTAAGAAAACAAAGAAGTTATGTCTTAGTAAATCCATTTGTAAAACTGCTTCTTCGATATTCATGGGTTTAATAGCAAAACGTTTTGTTTTTACTACTTTGAATTCTTCTTCGTCCTCGTCTTCTAAGGGCTCTATATTTTCAAATTTAATTGATCCGTTACTATGTCTTTTGTTCAGAAGCTTGGTTTTATATTTTCTGATTTGTTGTTCTAATGATTCCACAGCTTCATCTAAAGCATTGTACATGTCATCTGAAGTTTCTTCTACACGTACAATCCTACCACTGAAAGGAATAGTTACCTCTACCTTATGTATTTTCTTTTCAACGCTTAAAACAACCTTTGCTTCCACATCCTGCCGAAAAAATTTGTCAAGTCTTTTCAACTTCTTGATGGTAGATTCTCTTAATGCGTCGGTAAGTTGAATATTTTTGCTATAGATAGATAATTTCATGCAGTCAGCCCCTTTCAAGTTATTTATTAATATATATTTAAATATTACCCAATTATGAAATAAATAAACAGTATTTTAAAATCTTTATAATGTATAAAGGAAAAAAGGTATAAAAAAGAACACTCCATTGTTGAAATGTTCTCATTGTGCACTACTATGTTACGTCCTTGGGTAAGATTCTTACTCCGCATTGTAGATAGGTTGTTTTTTAAGTGCCATTTTCTTAAAGTTTGAAGAATATTCAAATATGGCAATATACTTATCCACGAAGCTTACGATCCAGGCTTCTTTTGACTTTGGAAAACCGAAAGGAAACATATGTCCCTTTATTATATTTTCTTCTTTTTTGTTCAGGTTAAAATACTTGCTGGCATTTTCAAAGGCTATTATAGGATGTGCCAATGCATGTTTGATAGAATCTGTTATAATTCTCAAACTGAAACTCTTTTTAAATTTATATAGGAAAAAGTCATGGAGCAAGGCACCTCTTATGGTTGACTCCCAGTCTAAATTATATTTGTAAGCCAACTGATAGCTGTAGTAAGCTACTTTTATGGAATGATCGAATACACTTTCATCGTGGTGCTTAATATGCTTCATAGGTTGATATTCTACATGTTCTATTATGGGAAGGGCTACTTCCATAAACCTATTGTCTAAATATAACATCCATCTATCCTTTACTAAAAGATTTTCATAAAATATACTGTTCCATAGTATAACGGATAGTTATAAAAATCAAGTAAAATTTTAATCAAAATAAAAAATTTTTGTCACTAGGAGAACAACCCAAAAGTAATCAAAGCATAATAAAAGCCGATGTTTCCATCGGCTAGTTGTCTATATAAAACAGTTACCTGTATTGTACTCCTATATAATTTGCGGGATTTACCGCTGTACCATACTTTCTTACTTCAAAGTGTAGGTGAGGTCCTGATGATACTCCTGTGGAGCCTACTGCTGCAATGATTTTTCCCTGATAAACTTTTTCTCCAACAGATACGTAAATTTCGCTGCAGTGGGCATATCTTGTGGTAAAACCGCCTCCATGGTCTATATCTACCATGTATCCGTAACTTCCAGACCATCCTGCAAAGATGACAGTTCCTCCATCAGCAGCCTTTATAGCTGATCCTGCAGCCTTAGCCATATCCTGGCCTAAGTGGAATCCTCCAGATCTGGAACCGAAGCGGGAAGATATTATTGAACCGGGAAGTGGATTTATAAAGTATCCCGTTCCTTTCTTTGGTGGTGGTTCCTGAGTTCCCGTTGTTACTATTTGTGTTACGGGCTCTGTTATTACTTTTTCTGATAATACTTCTTTGGCTACCTGTATGCCATTTTGTTCCGTTACAATTGCTTCAACTTCTGAAATACCGTATTTTCCGGCTTTTGTTACAACTTGTTCGTCATTGTACATATATGATACATATGCATATTCTGTTTCGTAAGGAATTTTTTCTTCCTGTACTACTTTTCTCTTTACTTGTACATTTATAAAGGGTTTTGGAACTATTAAGTTTAATTCATCTCCAATTTGTATTCTGTCAGGATCTGAGTTTGGATTTGCAGATATTAAATCATCTAATGACATATTGAAATATTCTGCTATTGTCCAATAAGTGTCCCCTTTTTCCACTATATATGTTCGTTCTTCGTCAGTTCCTTTTATTATGTAGTTTATTAATTCGTCTTTATCTTGAATTTGTTGATTAGTTGCTTTTATTTGTTTGATACTTACATTTTCAACTGTTGTAACTTCTAATAAAGTTTCTTTGTCATAGTCCCTTATGAAATGAGCTTTTACTTCTTCTATAACTTCTTTGGCTTCCTTTTCGGAATTTAATACTCCAACTTGGGTTCCGTCAATAACTATTGCATAGGCTAGTATTGAATAAGTTATATTTTTCTTCAGTATATTGTAAAGTTCTTCTTCTGATGTTATTTCATCATCTTTGGCCTTTGATGGCTCTATTACAAATTTACTTTCTATTGCAATTTCATGATCGACTTTATTTTCTAATTCCTTATCCAACTTTTCCAAAGCGGCATCTAAAAGTTCAGGGTCTCTTACTTTACACAGTTCTTTTCCTTCAGATATAATAGTAAAGCTGTCTGTTGCAAATACATTGTTTTCGTGGGTTTCCAAATAATTCAATGAATAAACTGTACTTAGTATTAGAAATGTTGATAGTAGAACAAAGATTATTCCCTTGGTTCGTTTTGTTAAGTTGTTTAAGTCTGGAAAGTTGAATGGGTGCCGATATTTTTTTTCTTTTAATTGCAAAAAAACATCTGAAGTTTTATTCTTTTTCAAATTAGAAATAAATGATAATATTTGATTTTTCATAATATACATCCCGAATTATTGTTTTTACTAAAACACAAAATATTATACTCATTATATTAAACAAATAACATTTATGTTATTACATAAATGTGCCAGTTTAGAACAAAGAAAAATAGTATTTTCTTTTAATAAAAAAATGATATAATAAAGTACTAAAAGGTACTTTATATATCTTATTCAATTATAGTCGAAGTTATATTGAAAAGTCAACCATTATAATTTGAAAATGTTTTCGCAAACTTTTAACAATAATGTTACAAATATATTACAAACACTAGCAATGGAAAGGGTGCTTATATGTATTTTATTCTTCAAGAAATGCAAATAGATTTAGGGGATACCCCTGTTGAGAATATTTTTATTAATGATTATATGCCTTCAGCCGATGGAACTTATGTAAAAGTTTATCTCATGGGATATAAGTGTGCCAGGGAGCGTTCCAACTTTAGCAATGAAACTATTGCAAAAAATTTAAAAATTCCCCTGTCAGACGTATTAAATGCATGGGATTATTGGGAAAAAGAGAAAATAATCATCAAACATGAAACTGAGGATGAATATAACTATATAGTTGAATTTGTCAACCTTAAGCAATTTTATGTGGATAATGTGTACAAGCATATCAGAAAGTCTGAGGATAAAGTGTATGCAACAAATCAGCAGCTTATTTCCACAGCAGGAAATCCTGAAATTAAGGAAATGATGGATGAAATTGAAGATATGCTGGGACGGCCTCTTAAAATTAATGAAAAGAGAAAAATTATTACCTGGCTTAACAAGTATAAAACCAGTCCCTTCATTATGACCCAGGCTTTTAGCTATTGTATCAACAACAAAAAAATTAAGCGTTTCAGCTATATTGAATCTGTAGTATCAGCCTGGCATGATGAAGGAGTGGTGGATTTGGATACTATGGTGGAGTACCTTGAAAAGAGAAATGACCGTTTTTCCACCTATTCGAGAATCAGCAAGGCCTTGGGTTTTAACCGTACCCTTACGGAAGCTGAAATGAGGACTATTGATAAATGGATTGATGAATGGAATTTCTCCATGGAAATGATTTTAAGATGTTTGGATAATTCCACAAAAATTAATAATCCAAACCTGAATTATTTTGATAAAATACTTAGTGACTGGCATGAAAAAGGATTTAAAACCATAGAAGATCTAAAATTTGACCAAAAGCCTGTTAAAAAGACAAAGGAAGTAAAGGAAGAAAATAAGAGTAAAAATAAATTCCATAATTTCATACAGAGTGAAGATATTACAGGAGATGACCTTGAAAGTATTGCAAGGAAAAGATTTGAAAGCAAGCTTAAAAAATTAGGACTTTCCATTACGGAAGAAGGAGATGATGATAATTAATAAACAAATTATTGAAAATATTATGACAAATTACAACAAAAAGCGTTTAAGGGCTGCCCACGAAGCAGATATAAGAAAAAAGAATCTGTTTGAAAAAATTCCTCGCCTTTCTGAAATTGACAAGGAGATTAAATTGCTCAGCATAAATTTATCGAAACTTTTTTTATCACCTCCAGAAGATATGGAAGAACAAATTATAAAATTAAGACAAAATATTGAGAACCTGAAAAAAGAAAGGCAGTTAATTTATGAAAAAAACAATATTCCAAAAGATTATCTGTCTATAAAGTATGAATGCTTAAATTGTGAAGATACCGGTTATACATCCGATGGAAAAAGGTGTTCTTGCTTTAATAAGGAAATTATCAAAAATCTTTACAATATGTCCAACATGGTTCACATGCTTAAAAAGGAAAACTTCAATACCTTTGATATCAATGTTTTTAGCAATGAGCCCTACAAAAATGAAAAGTTAACACCCAGACAGAACATGTACTACATTTTGGAAATAAGTGAGGATTTCTGCAGTAATTTTCACCATACAAACATGAACTTGCTCTTTTACGGAGGAACAGGATTAGGCAAGACCTTTATGTGTAACTGTATTGCCCATGAACTTATTAATAAAGAGGTTTCCGTATTGTATCAAACCTCCTTTTCCCTCTTTGAAATAGTTGAAAATCATAAGTTTAATAAACTTAATGAAAGCCAGGAAAACTTAATGAACTACAATATGATTTTTGACTGCGACCTGCTTATTATAGATGATTTAGGCACTGAGGTAAGTAATTCCTTTACAAATGCGGAACTGTTTAATATTATTAACGAAAGAATGATTACGGAGAAAAAAACCATAATATCAACGAACTTGTCCTTGGAACAATTAAGGGATACCTATTCTGACAGAATAACATCCAGAATATTCAATAATTTTGTACCTCTTAAATTCTACGGGAAAGATTTAAGATTTAAAAGCTAAGGAGTTGCTATGGATACGAAATACAATTTAGTTTTCGGCCATAAGACGCCGGATACAGACAGTGTATGTGCTGCCATAGCTTTGGCAGAGTTAAAGAATAAATTAAAGGAACCTTCCAAGGCTTATACACTGGGAGAAATTAATAAGGAAACAGCCTTTGTATTAAAATATTTCAACGTTAAAGTACCTGAAATTTTAGATAATGTAAAAATTCAAATTAAAGACTTGGATTTTGAAAGAGTAAAGCCCTTTAGAAAAGATCGTTCCGTTCATTTTGCATATTTTCATATGAATGAAAATAAGTTAAGAACTCTTCCCATAGTAGATGAGGAAAACTACCTAGTAGGTATAATTACTATGAAGGATATTGCAATGAGTCTTATAAATACTGACCAGCAATATCTGCGGACATCCTATGACAATATAATTGAAACCTTGTTAGGAAAGAGCACTCTTAAGTTTGATGATATTATTGAAGGAAATATTTTAGTGGCTTCCTTTGAGGGTGAAACTTTAAAAAAGTCCGAAGTTATGAATAAATATTCTATTGTAATCGTGGGAGATAGGTACGATGTTATTAAGTATGCCATTGAAATAAAAGTAAAACTTATAATCATTACCGGGGATTTGGAAGTTCCCCAGGATTTAATTGAACTTGCAAGATTAAATAAAGTAAATATTATTACTACGGCCTACCACACCTACTATACGGCTAAGAATATTTCTTTAGCAAAGTATGTGGATGATATTATGAAGAAAAATGATATTATGCTCTTTTCTGAGGAAGATTATTTAAATGATTGTAAGGAAGATATTGAGCAGTCAAAACATTCCAAATTCCCCATACTTTCAAAGGATAAGAAATATGCAGGAATGCTCAGCAGAAATAATATAATTAACCCAAAGAGGAAGAAAGTTATATTAGTAGATCACAATGAAATGAATCAAAGTGCCGATGGTATTGAAGAAGCGGAAATATTAGAAGTTATAGACCACCATAAAATAGGGGATATTAAAACTTCTGTTCCCATAAATTTCAGGAACACCCCTGTAGGAAGTACAAACACCATTATTTATCAAATGTACAGGGAAAACAATGTGGAAATAAGCAGGGAGATTGCCGGCCTTATGCTGTCAGGAATAATTTCTGATACAATGCTTTTTAAATCTCCTACTACTACAGAAGCTGATAAATACGCTGTTAATGAACTTTTAAAAATATTAAATATAGATTTACACCAGTATGCAATGGAAATGTTCAAGGAAGGAACATCATTAGAAGGTAAGTCTATCGAAGAAATTATTTATCAGGATTTCAAAAAGTTTAACTTGGTTTATAAGAATGTAGGAATATCACAGGTCTTTACCTTAGATATAAAAGAAATTATGGACAGAAAAGATGAATTTATCAGTAAAATCGACAGCATTACCTATGAAAAAGATTTTTATTTATTCATCATGGCGGTAACTGACATAGTAAATGAAGGTTCATATATTTTCTACACTTCATCCAAGGAAAAACTAATAAAAAGTATTTTTGAAAAAGATAGTGTACACCAAGGAATTTACGTTGAAAAATGTGTTTCAAGGAAAAAACAAATAGTACCTAAAGTAATAAATGCCCTTAATTTAATTCGCTAATGTAAGTAGTTCCTAAGGGACTAGGTTTGTAAAATAATAAAAAATATTTAGGGAGGAAGGAGTATTAGTATGCTAAAAAGGTATATTGTTGAATTAGGTATGGGTGCGGATCTTCACGGTGGGGACATTACAAAAGCTGCTATTAAGGCAATTAAGGATGCAACTAACAGAAGTTGCTTATGCGGTTTAGAGGAAGTATTAAATACAGATCCCCTTAAAATGAAAGTTCACGTAAAAATTGGATGTACTGACCCGGACAAATTGGATAAGGAAGAGGTACTAAAAGCAATTCCCGTAGGTAATGGGGAAATAGAAGTAGTTAAAGGGGGCCTGGAAGTTCAAGGTTTAGAAGTTCCTGCCTTTGGTGATGGCAGTACTATTCAAGTAGTCGTGGCAGCCCTTACAGTTTATGTAGATGTATAATAGCTAAGCACTGACAGAATTTCTGTCAGTGCTTAATTTAAAATTTCTATAATAAATTCTCCATATCTTTTAAAACATTCCAATTTAATCTACATTCATTATTTTCATCTATGTTTGTGACTCCTACCAGTATATCATTTGTCTTTTCACCAAATTCTAAATAATGAGCTAAGGTTAATCTAATGACATCCAAGTATAGATGGTTTAATATATCATTTCTATTTATCCAGTACAAATTACCTTCATCACTTTTAGTCACTTCTCTGGTTAAGGATTTTCCAAAATACATATAGTTTATTACTGTTTCGTTTTTACTTCTTCTTAAAACTATATACCTTAATTTTAAATCAACAATTTGGCCTTCCTTAATTCCTGTTTCTTCGTATATTTCTCGTATACAGGCAGTTCTGGGATCGTTAATTTCATGTGGTTCTATATGACCTCCAACTCCTGCCCAGTAGCCTGGATATAGTTTTTTTGTATTTGTTCTTTCCATTAGCAAAAAGTCATCTCCATTAGTTAAAAAGGCTGTTACTATATTTCTAAATCTAATCATCCTGCCTCCATTACATGCTTTCGCCTTAATTAGGAAGATAATTCCTTTATGGTATATTTTATATTATTTTTATTCTTTTTACAAGATCAGCTTACTTAGTATCAATATTATTACTATATTGTAAAAATAATTTCGATAAACTTTACCTATAGTATTACCTATTCCTTTTACTTGAATATATTAAGTATATAAATCTAAAAAGGAAGGTATTGATATGGAGTATTTATCTTTTAAGTATAGAAATAATATATATGCCAAAGCCTCCCAAGTTAATAATGAAATAAGAAATATGTGTCTCTTATTGGGAATTGACAGTCCAAAGGATACGGTAACTTACTTATATGCAGAGAAGTTTGCTGAAGAAGTATACAATCTAAGCGACGGGAGAATAAGAATACAAATATATACGGATGCACAATTAGGAACAGACAGGCAAATGCTGAGGTCTATTCTTCAAAATAGCAATATTCACTTTATTGCTCAAACTACAGCTCCCCAAGCCCCTTTCATGCCTAAACTGTCTGTATTTGATATACCCTTAGCATATATGGATATAAATGATTTAAGAAATGCAATTGATAACAAAGAATTCTATGAAGAAATAAGTAATGTTTACAGGGAAGGAGGATATAAACTATTAGGAATTGCGGATCAATTATTCAGGCATATGACCAGTAACAAAGAAATTAGAAGTACAGATGATTTCAGAGGTATCAGAATACGTACCATACAAAACCGTAATCATGAAGCTTTTTGGAGTAATTTAGGAGCAACTGTAATACCACTGCCTGTCAGTGAAGTATACCGTAATTTAGAACTTGGTTTAATAGATGCGCAAGAAAAACCCTATGAAGTTATTGCTGCATTAAATTTATATGATGTTCAAGACTATGTTATAAACACTTACCATCTGCCCCACTTACTTACTCTAATAACCAGCGATAAGTTTTATAACAGCCTTACTCCTACTGAAAAAGCTATAATGGACTTAGCTGCCAAAAGGGCAACTGTATATGCAAGAGAAAAAGCGGATGAACGCTTTGAAGAAATAAAGAACTTCCTTATAGATAAGGGTATGACTATAATTGATTTACCCTATGAGGTAAAATTAGACCTCCGATTAAAGTCCATGCCTGTATACGAAAGAATCTACCAAGTAATAGGGGATGTTGAATTAATTAAATCGTATTTTGGTCAATAGAATGAATGATCGGTAAGATATAGCCTTAGGGGAATGATCCTTTTGCAGGACATCCCCTATAACTTAATTATATCTAAATTATATCTTTGGCGCAGGTTGTAGGATGCATTTACAAATAAAACTGATAAAACTAAAACTGAAATAAAGGTCCTGATTTCATAGGTTATGGCATAAACTAACACTTCCATGACAGGATGAATGAAGTTTGCAAGTATTATTGCCAAAATCCCCCAAAGCAAGGAAAACTCCAGGCAGATATAAGAATGAAGATTAAGGGGATACTTACTATAATCCCAAAGCTTGTAGTGGAAAACCCTGTCTAATACTCTTCCCGTTATATATTCAAGTAGGGTTACTAGGGCAATACTGACTATTGTAGCCCATATAAGAGCCCACAGGGAACTGCTTATTATTAATTCACTCATGTTAAATATTTCAACAATAAGAATTCCACATATGCCGTATAGTGGGCAAAATCCATTGGTTAAAAATCCTCTGCTGATAAATAATTTCTTTTCTACAATACTTCTGAAAATTGTTTCCCCTAAAAATCCTAAAAATCCGTATATTATAAAAAACAGTAAGAAATTAAACATATCATACTGCATAATCTCACTCCTTTTTCATATTCTTTGGAGATTTTGCAGTAATATGCCTAGGTAAAAATGCTAATTTATGTATCTAATTAAGAAGTTTTCATATGTTGTAAAATCTATCTAAAATAACTTTTTATATCATGAATGGAATCTAATCGGATACTTTTAAAGGCAATCAAGCCCATTAAATAAAGAAGACCTAGTATTGTTACTGATGAAAATAAAGCAAGGATATTGGAATTATGTGAAAATAACAAAAATGAATACTTAGATAATACAACTGCTATTGCTGCTGCAGTAATGGGTTTGAATATCCAGTTGGATATATCAAAGACAATACAGGATACCTGTAAAAGTCTTACTAGGTACATTATAGTGTTTAAAATTGTAGTAAGGAATAATGCGAATAAATAAGCATTGAATCCGTAAATGGGAACAAAGAAATATATTATGGAAATTTTTAATATGGATTCAACAATGTTTACTATAAATGAGCTGAATTGTTCTCCTAGTGCATTTAACATTGAGGATATAACCATGTTCATGTACATGAAGGGACATACATAGGATATTATTTTTATCATAGCACTTACTTCTGTATCACCGTAGACAGCCATGGCTATTTCACTGGGAAAGGCAATGAATACAGCTACTACCAATATTCCGGAAATGGCAGTAAAATGTAGTACTTGGGACAAGGTTTTTGAAACGCTTTTTTCATTAGAAACGGCATTATCTCCTGCCACGGAGGGAATTAATATGGCCGAAAGGGATGTAAGTATGGATGAAGGGAAAAATAACAAAGGAAGAACCATACCTTTCACCATACCATAAAGACTGATTGCTCTTTCTGAAGAAAGTCCGTAAATTAAAAGTCCTGCAGGAATCATGGTATTTTCAACTGTTCTTAGTATGGAATTCAAGTAGGATGTCCCGGATATGGGCAGGGAAACACTAAGGATATTAAAAATCATATTTCCTGCTTTTTTATTTGTATTTTTCCAAGGTTTTTTATCAAAAATATATAGAAACCAAACAAGGAAGAGTGCAAATATTTCTTCTGCAGTCATTCCTAAGGCAATGGCAGCACAGCCGTATTCCAGTCCTCTGGATAAATAATAATCCATTATAAAAAATATCAAAAATATTCTTACGAACTGTTCTGTTATTTGAATAATGGAAGGTTGAGTAACTTTTCCTAAGGCGTAAAAATATCCCTTAAAACAATTTGAAACTGCTAAAATAGGCAGACTGGGAGCCAAGTACATTAATGCCAGAACCGTTCTTTTTTCATTTAATATATTGGTACCTATGTAATCTGCAAAAAAATATAAAATTAATCCTGCCGTAAGTCCTGTAAAAAGGGATAGTCCCACTGCCTGATAGAGAACTTTTTTAGCATTGGCATAATTTCTAAGGGCAATTTCTTCTGAAATTAGTTTTGATATGGCAACCCTTATTCCGGAAGTGGCAAGAGTAACCATGAGAAAATAAAATGAAAGAACCAATTGATATAGCCCCATTCCTTCTGCTCCCATAGTCTTGGCCAAATAAATCCGAAAAAACATGCCTACGAAACGGACTGAGGTAGTTGCCACTGTTAAAATCAAAGTACCCATAATAATATTTTTTCTCATAACCCACCTCATAATCTGTACTAAGACAGTATATGCGGCAAGTTTTTAATTAATTAAGAAAAGATTCAAGAAAGCTAATTACTTTGTATTGACAAATAAAAAAATATAGTATAATATAAGGTAACACCCCCCTGGGGGGTAGTGGTAGAAAAGAGGTGGAAGTATGAAGGCTGACAAGAAAAAAATTAACAGACTGTTGAAAACTGCTGCCGGACAAATTGAAGGTATTTTAAAGATGGTTGAAGAAGACAGATATTGTATAGATATTTCAAATCAGATATTGGCAGTTCATTCAATACTCAGAAAGGCAAACAATGAAATTTTGAAGGCTCATATGCATATGTGTGTGAAGGAAGCTTTTATAGAAGGAAATGAAGATGATAAAATTGATGAAATTATTTCCATAATAAACAAGATATCCAAGTAGCAGGAGGCGAAGATATGAAAACGGAAAAATTTGATGTTACAGGTATGACATGCTCTGCATGTTCAGCAAGAATAGAAAAAAATATAAACAAGACTGAGGGAGTTATTGAAGCCAACGTAAATTTACTTACTAACAGCATGACGGTAAAATATGATGATGCTCTTCTCAGCACTGAAGATATAATTAGAGTGGTTGAAAACACAGGATACGGAGCTTCATCCTCGGAGAAAAGGCGGTCGGAAGCAAAAGAGGTAAAAGAAGATAAATCAGAAATTGACGAAATGAAAAAAAGGCTCTTAGTTTCCATGATATTTGCCATCCCCTTGTTTTATATTTCCATGGGTCACATGCTTAACTGGCCTTTGCCGGGAATTTTCCACGGGGAGGAAAATGCGCTAATATTTGCATTTACACAGTTTATCCTTTGTATACCCGTAATGGTTGTAAACAGCAAGTATTACAAGGTGGGATTTAAAACCTTGTTCATGGGTTCTCCCAACATGGATTCCTTAATTGCCATTGGTACCTCTGCAGCTGCAGCATACGGAGTTTATGCAATATATAAAATAGGTTATGGCTTAGGACACATGGATATGGACATGGTGAGGCAGTTTTCCATGGATTTGTATTTTGAATCTGCTGCCGTTGTTTTAGCTCTTATAACCTTGGGGAAGTTCTTGGAGGCAAGGGCAAAGGGCAGAACCTCCGATGCTATAAGAAAGCTGATGGATTTATCTCCTAAGACAGCATTGGTGGAAAGGGACGGAATGGAAATTGAAATTCCTGTGGAAGATGTAGTAATAGGAGATATTGTAATTGTAAAGCCAGGGCAGGCAGTACCTGTTGACGGCACCATAGTTTTCGGCAATACATCTATTGATGAGTCCATGCTTACAGGGGAGAGTATTCCCGTGGAAAAGAAAGCAGGAGATAAGGTAACAGGAGCAAGTATTAATAAATCTGGATTCTTTAAATTTAAAGCAGAAAAAGTAGGAGATGACACTACCCTGTCTCAAATAATAAAGTTGGTAGAAGAAGCCAGTTCTTCAAAAGCACCAATTTCGAAAATGGCGGATAAAATAAGTGGTGTTTTTGTTCCTGTGGTAATTGTCATAGCCATTGCTGCTACAATTGTATGGCTTATCTTAGGAGCAACCTTTGAATTTGCACTTTCCATAGGAATTGCTGTACTAGTTATTTCCTGTCCTTGCGCCTTGGGTCTTGCCACCCCTACGGCTATAATGGTAGGTACTGGCAAGGGTGCTGAAAACGGCATACTTATTAAGTCGGCTGAAGCATTGGAAATAGCTCATCACGTACAAACAGTAGTAATGGATAAGACAGGAACCATTACGGAAGGAAAACCTAAAGTAACAGATTTATTAGCTGATGGAATAGATGAATTAGAAATGCTTAGAATAGCTGCATCGGCAGAAAAAGGCTCGGAACATCCCTTAGCAGATGCCATAGTGGAAGAAGCGGAAAAATTAAAATTAGATCTTTATCCGGTAGAAGCATTTGAAGCAATTCCCGGTAAAGGGTTAAGAGCAAGAATTAACAATAAAATATATTATTTAGGCAATTTAAGGCTTATAAATGAGCAAAATATAGATATAAGAAATTTTGAAGAGAAAAGCACCAAGTTTGCTGAAGAAGGAAAAACTCCTTTATATTTTGCAGATGAAAGAGTGGTCTTAGGTATAATATCAGTAGCAGATGTTGTTAAACCTACCAGCGCAGCAGCAATTAAAGAGTTTCAGGAAATGGGAATTGAAGTTGTAATGCTTACAGGGGACAATAAAAATACTGCCGAAGCAATAAGGAAAGAGTTAAACATTAGTAGAGCTGTTGCAGAAGTACTGCCTCAGGACAAGGAAAGAGAAATAAGAAAAATCCAGGAAGAAGGCAGGAAGGTTGCTATGATAGGTGATGGTATAAATGATGCTCCTGCTCTTGCCAGAGCCGATGTAGGAATTGCCATAGGTGCAGGTACGGATGTTGCCATAGAATCTGCAGACATTGTTTTAATAAGGAGCGATTTGTTGGATGCAGTTACGGCCGTCCAGTTAAGTAAGGCAACTATTAAAAATATCAAACAAAACCTGTTCTGGGCATTTATTTACAATACCATAGGTATACCCTTAGCAGCAGGAATGTTTTATACTTTATTGGGATGGAAGCTAAATCCCATGTTTGCAGGGGCAGCCATGAGTTTAAGCTCCGTTTCAGTAGTATCCAATGCTTTGAGATTGAAATTTTTTAAGCCTGTAAGAACTGTTAAAGATACAAGACATTATGACAACGTGGGAGAAAAGGAAACTGTCAATTCTTCTCACGAATCAATAAATGATGAAAATAAAGAAAATGGAGGAAATGATATGAAGAAAGTTTTAAAAGTTGAAGGAATGAGCTGCGGACACTGCAAGGCAGCCGTTGAAAAAGCATTAAAGGCAGTAGATGGAGTAGAAAATGCAGTGGTAGATTTAGAAAAAAAATCAGCAGAAGTTACACTTAACAAGGAAGTAGCAAATGATGAACTGACAAAGGCAGTAACAGATGCAGGATATGAAGTAGTAGAAGTAAAGTAAAATGAAATTTTAAACCCCGGCTCGCCGGGGTTTTTCGTTGAAAAATCAATTGAAAGATCATGGAAACTATAGTAATATATAAATATATTTCATACTAGTGTAAATCAGTATAGTATTAATCAAATAATATAAATATAGAATATAAATAGAAGGTATTATCAATGAAAATACACTACAAATATTTTTTCGGACTTATACCCTTATCACTTTTAATTATATTAATTGTTAAAGCTAATCCTCATTATGCAGAGTATTATGCTCTCAATATTTATCCCTTTTTTGTTAAGACATGGGGATTGTTTTCATTTTTAACTCGTCGGTCCTTGGCAGAATTAATTATAATATTTTTGTTATTAGCCATAATATTGTCCACTGTTTTTATTATTGTAAAAACTATTGAAACTCAAACATTTATCTATATTAAAAAATATATTTTTGGAATTATATCCTTTTTTTCAGTGGTAATATTATTGTTTGTTCTATTTTGCGGAATAAATTACTACAGGTATGAGTTTACACATTACAGCGGTTTGGAAATCAAAAAATCATCCAAGGAAGAATTAATAAAGCTTTGTGAAATTTTAATAGAAGATGCCAACAAAAAAAGAGAAAACTTAAGGGAAAATGAAAAGGGAACAGTGCACTTAGATGATTACTACGAAACAGGAGAAAGAGCTAAAAATTCCATAAACAGATTGGCGGAAGAATATGAAGTCCTGTCAGGAAAATTTTCTGCACCTAAGCCTGTAAAAAACTCAATAGTAATGTCTTATTTGCGGATAACGGGAGTTTTTTTCCCCTTTACTTTTGAAGCCAATGTAAATGTTCATATACCACCTTATCAAATTCCTGCAGTTATGCTTCATGAATTGGTTCATCTAAGAGGATTTATGAGAGAGGATGAAGCAAACTTCATATCCTATTTGGCATGTATTAATTCCGGATACGATGATTTTTATTACAGCGGTACCATGTTGGCTTTGACTTATTCCATGAATGCTCTTTATATGGAGGATTATGATGAATTTGTACGCTTGTACCATTTGTATTCGGAGGATGTAAGAAGGGACTTGGAGTATTCGAAAAACTATTGGAAAAAGTTTGAAACAAAAATTGCGGAAGTTTCCAACAAAGTAAATGATACTTATTTGAAAATAAATAATCAAAAAGATGGTGTGAAAAGCTATGGAAGGATGGTTGATTTGCTCTTGGCATATTATAGGCAGGCATAATTAAAAATCTTTGGGATAAACTAATGTTACCAAGGATGAAAGGAGATTATGCAATGGCAGAAATTAAATGTACAGTAACAAATTGCTATTATAATAAGAGATTAGGCTGTACAGCCCCAACCATTACCGTTGATGGAAGAAATGCTGATGAAAGCCGATCCACCAAGTGTGATACTTTTATTGAACAAAAACCTGGAATGAGAAGTTCCGTAAATGAACCCAAGGATAACACACCTATTAGCTGTATGGCAGTGAAATGTGTTTACAATGATGATGAGCGCTGCGAGGCAACGGATATTGTAATTAACGGTAAAAATGCAAAGGAGCCGGAGGAAACTAGCTGCAGCACTTTTAGAACTTGATAAAAAAGGATGGTTTCATCCTTTTTTTTATGCTCTGAGGTGGTTTTTATTATGAAATTGTGGTATAAATAGGAACAAGTATCAATGTTTTTCGTCTATAATAACAGGAGGGGTGTGATATGAAAATTAATAAAATTACTATATTTATATTAATTTTAATACTTTCTTTCAGCATTACAGCCTATGCTGATACAGGATTAAAAGTTTATGTTGATGGAGAAAAAATTGATTTTGACGTGGAACCTTTTATAGAGAAGGGAAGAACAATGGTTCCCTTAAGGGGTGTTTTTGAAAAATTAGGTGCCCGGGTAGATTGGAATAAAAGCCTTTTAGAAGTAGTTATTAAGGATGAATATAACGAAATAGAGATGATTTTAGGCAAGAATAAAGTACTGGTAAATGGCAGGGTCAGGGATATTGATGTACCAGTGAAGATGATTAACAGCAGAACCTTTGCTCCCCTTAGATTTATTACGGAAAATTTAGGACATAGGGTAAAATGGGATGAAAGTACAAATTCTATTTACATTACTAAAGGCGATACTTTTCCCCTTGAAAAAAATGTAATTACAACAGTAGGTTCAAAGGAAAACTTAATTGCATTGTTAGAATATAATTCCAAGCTTTACAATTATATATGGGGAGGAAGAGGAATTGCCATTGACAGTGTTGCAGGAAGTGATGGATTAGCTTCAGAAGCTCCCTCTGTGGAACAGGAAGCTACCTCAGCTAAAGATAGTTCTAATACTAACCAACAAGTAGAAGGAGTTCAGGAAGGAGACATTATTAAAAATGACGGAAAGTATATTTATGTCAATACAGGAAGAGGGTTAAAAATAATTGATTCAAATCCTGAAAACCCTAAGGTGGTATACACCGTTCCAGTTCCGGAAAACACCAGTATAAATGAAATCTTTATAGCAGAAAACAAGTTAATTGTAATAGGACAGAACAGCTTTTTCTACATTATGGATGAGCCTGTAACTGATGCACCAGACAAAACCTTTGAAGCATATATAATGCCTCCCAGATATTACGAAGACAGAACTAATGTATTGATTTACAATATAGAAAATATAGAGAAACCTGTTTTAGAAAGAGAATACTTGTTTGACGGCAATTATGTGTCTGGCAGGGAAATAGATAATAATTTATACTTAATTACCAATAAGTATATTAACTTAGGATATAATTTTTACCAAAAGGAAGATATAGAAGTACCTCTTCCCTACTATACAGATGTTCTGAAAAATAAAAGAAATGAGTTCGGTTATGAAAATATTAAATATTTTCCCAATTATATAGACAGCAGGTATATGTATACTGTGGGAATCAATTTGTCTGATATAGAATCCCAGCCTCATGTGGATGTATACTTAGGAGGTAGCAACACAATTTATGTTTCAAATGAAAATATGTATACAGCTGTTACCGACTATTCCTATGATTACAGAATAGAACAGGGAGAGTTGTACAGTCCTGAATATACAACAAGTACAGTAATATATAAATTCAAACTCAATGAAGGCAAAATAGGTACTGCTGTGCAGGGAGAAGTACCTGGAACTATTATTAATCAGTTTTCGATGGATGAACATAAGAAAAACTTTAGAATTGCAACTACTACTGGAGATATGTGGAACAATACATCCAAAAACAACTTGTACATCTTGGATGAAAATTTAAAAATAATAGGAAAATTAGAAGGCTTAGCTCCAGGAGAGAGAATTTACAGCACCCGCTTTGCCGGAGACAGAGCCTACATGGTTACTTTCAGGCAGGTGGATCCTCTATATGTAATAGACACATCAAATCCAAGGGCACCCTTGGTTAAAGGAATGCTGAAAATTCCTGGATACAGCACCTACTTACACTTAGTGGATGAAAACTATATACTAGGTTTTGGTTATGACACGGAAGAAAGTGAATGGGGAGGAACTGTAACGGGAGGATTTAAAATTTCAATGTTTGATGTTTCCGATATAAACAGACCCAAGGAAACTTTTACGGAAGTTATAGGAAGCAGGGGCACCTATTCAGAGCTTCTGTACAATCATAAAGCCTTGATGTTTTCTTTAAGTAAGGGACTTATGGCATTCCCTGTTAACAGGACCAGCGATAATTACAAAACAGATTTTAATGGAGCTTATGTATACAATATAACCAATGACAGTATTACCCTAAAAAATCAAATAACCCACAGAAAAGCAGATATGACCTATGGAAATGAAGTAAGAAGAATAATATATATTGGAGATTACCTGTACACATTTTCCGATAATATAATGCAGGTACACAGCCTTAAAACAGATCAACAGATAAGTGAGTTAACAATTTATTAGGAAAACCCAACCCCAAGGCAAACAAATTGTTGGGGTCCCGGGAATTTTGACAATCACAGGGAGACATGCTGGTTCGAAGAGCATTGTCTCCGCTTCTTAGGGGGATTTTATGAAAAAGTCTAACTTTTTTGCATTCATATCAAGAATGAAGTACATTAATCGCTGGGGTTTAATGCGAAATGTGAAGGAAGAAAATGTATCGGAGCACAGTTTGGAAGTTGCTGTAATTGCCCATGGTTTGTCCATAATACAGAAAAAACGGTTGAAGATGGACGTAAATCCAGAGAGGACTGCTCTCTATGCTATTTTTCACGATGTTTCCGAAATAATTACCGGCGACATGCCAACTCCTGTTAAATATTATAATTCTGTTATAAAATCTGCTTACAAGGAAGTGGAATTGTCGGCCAGCAAGAGGTTATTAAATCTTCTTCCTCCGGACTTTATTGAAGAATACCAGGATATTTTAATCCCCAAGGAAGAGGATAAGCAAGTATGGAAGACTATAAAGGCAGCAGATAAAATAAGTGCCTATATTAAATGTATTGAAGAAGAAAAATCCGGCAACAAGGAATTTCTTAAGGCAAAACAGTCGCTCTTAAATGAAATACAAAAGATGGACATGCCTGAAGTAAATATATTTATGGATGAATTTATGGAAGGTTACACCCTTACTTTGGATGAAATGGAGTAGCCCATAAATCTTTATAGGGAGGAAGCACCTGGGGCAATTAAAAGCCAAAGGATAAATAACATCCGCTCATGAAACCAAGCAGCAAGAATATAAAGCTGCTTTTTCCTTTGTGTAAAATATTGGCTTCAGGAATAAGCTCATTGGCAGATACATAAAGCATGCTGCTGGATGCGGCAGCAAGGCAAAATGCAATGAAATAATCTGATAATCCTCCCACTGCTGCTCCCAATACTGTCCCTAAAGCTGTGGGAAGTCCCGTAAGCAGGGTTAATAATACTACTTTCAGGGGGGATACCCCTGCCAATATAAGGGGGACTCCTACGCTTATACCTTCAGGAATATCGTGAGCTGCAATCAGTATTCCTATTTTTATACCTAAGTTTTGGGAATAAATGTAGCCGGAACCTACAGCCACACCTTCTGGGAAGTTGTGGAGACTTATGCTTATCATAATAATTAAACTCATCCGTAGGTAGCTTAATTTTTTCCCTCTGTACTTATATAGTTTTTTGTTAGGAAGCAAATCTTCTGCTAAAAACACTATTATAAGTCCTAAAGCCAAACCTAGGGTAACTATGAAAAATCCCCCTATATTATAAGCTTGAGGCATTAAATCAAAGGATGTTACAGCAATCATTATTCCTGCGGCAAAGCTTAAAATTCCCGCTGCAATTCTATCGCTGGGTTTATATAGTAATATGGAAAGTATTCCTCCTATCAGTGTTCCTACTCCTCCAAATAAAAAGCCCAATAGAAAATAATTTAAAATATTCACTTCTACCTCCTCTTTTCCAGAACTATCTTAACTAACAGACATCCTTTGAATAAGGTGTCTCCCTTCCTTAAATATATATGCAACTTAAGAAATTAAAGAATTATTAAAGAAGTAATCTTGTACAGAAAGTTATTGTAGTATATAATAAACAATGAAACTTGGTATTAGAAAGAAGGTAATTGATATTAATATAAACACTAAAATAGTAAAAGTTGACCCAGGAAATTTAGATTATAATATAATAAAAGAAGCTGCAGATATTATTAACAGAGGAGGTACAGTGGTATTTCCTACGGAAACGGTTTACGGAATCGGTGCTGATGCATTAAATGATGAAGCAGTGGACAAAATATTTACAGCAAAGGGAAGACCTCAGGATAATCCCTTAATAGTGCATATTGGAGATTTTCATGATTTATATGATTTAGTGGAGGAAGTGCCGGAAAAAGCAAAAATTTTAGCTGAAAAATTCTGGCCGGGACCTCTTACTATGATATTAAATAAAAAAGATATATTGTCAGACAAAATTACGGCAGGCTTAGATACAGTAGCCATACGCCTTCCTGCCAACAATATTGCTTTGGCAATAATAAGGGAAAGCAAAAAACCTATTGCAGCTCCCAGTGCCAATACTTCAGGTAGACCCAGCCCTACTGAAGCTTCCCATGTAATAGAGGATTTAATGGGAAAGGTGGATATGATAATTGATGGGGGAAAAACCTATATAGGCCTCGAGTCTACAGTCTTGGATATGACCAGTTCTGTTCCTATGATTTTAAGGCCGGGAGGAGTAACCAGGGAAGATATAGTAGAGGTCCTAGGTGAATGTAGTTATGATCCTGCCATAATAAGAAGTGAAGAAAAGATTGTTCCTAAATCACCGGGACAGAAATACAGGCATTATTCTCCCAAAGCAAAGGTAATACTATACAAAGGCTCTGTGGAAAATATTGTAAAGAGAATAAATATAGATTATGAAAAATATATATCCTTGGGACTAAAACCTGGCATAATGTCAACAGTTCAGACGGAAAAATCCTATGAAGGAAAAACAACAATTTGCTTAGGGGACAGAACAAAACCCCTTACAATTTCGTCAAACCTATTTAAGGAATTAAGAGACTTCGATCATATGGGAGTAGATGTAATATTGGCGGAAGCAATTGATGAAAAGGGCATTGGAAAAGCAATATTGAACCGGTTGGGAAAAGCAGCCAGTGAAGTAATTGAGGTATAGTATGAATATTTTATTTGTTTGTACTGGTAATACATGCAGAAGTCCCATGGCAGAGGGTATTTTCAAAAATATGCTGAAGGAAAACAATATTGAAGGTATCAATGTTTCTTCCGCAGGTATAAGTGTTTTTCCAGGAGAAACTGCCAATGAAAAATCAATTTCAGCTTTAAAAGAAATGGGAATTGATATAAGGGATCACAGGGCGAGGCAGTTGACGGATGAAATAATGAATACAGACTTAATTTTAACTATGACATTAAATCATAAGAGAATAATTGAAGATTATTATAAGCACAGAAAGGAAAAGCTGCCTAAGATTTATACATTAAAGGAATTTGCTGCTAAGATTAGTGGTGAAAAACCTTTAAAATTAGATATTGATGACCCTTATGGCAGAAGCCACCATGTTTATAAAAAAACCAGGGATGAAATTATAGAGGATTTAAAGAAAATACTTAAAAATATAGATAAGCTGGAGGAAATATGAAAATAGTACTAGCAAGTGATCATGGAGGATTTGAATTAAAGGAAGCAATTAAGGATCATTTAATAAAAAAAGGTTATAGTATAGAAGATATTGGTGTTTACAGCACAGAATCTGTTGACTATCCTGAATACGGCAAGAAGGCTGCTTTAATGGTAGCTAACAAGGAAGTAGACAGGGGTATAATCGTATGTGGAACTGGGATAGGTATATCTATTGCCGCAAATAAGGTTAAAGGAATAAGATGTGCTCTCTGCACCAATGAATATATGGCTAAAATGTCAAGACTGCATAATAATGCCAATGTCCTTGCTTTAGGAGGCAGAGTTATAGGTACAGGTCTTGCCTTAGACATTGTTGATGTATGGCTTTCCACGGAATTTGAAGGGGGAAGACATGAAAACAGAATAAACAAAATAATGGAAATAGAAAAATAAAAGAAGAGGAATAAGATGACGGAGAATTTAATTGCTTTTATTTCTGCTGTTATTATATCATTCGTAATGACTCCTCCTGCCAGAAAGTTAGCTATAAAGGTAGGAGCCCTGGATATTCCAAAAGAATCAAGGAAAATCCATAAAAGAGCCATGCCTTATTTTGGAGGACTTGCAATATATGTTGCAATAATTTCATGTATGTTTGTTTACATGCCTTCAACTTCTACTAACTACCATGTTATGGTAGGGGCAACAATAATTGTTCTTGGAGGAATAATTGATGATATGTACGGCATGCCGGCCAAAATAAAACTTCTTATACAGATTTCGGCAGCAATAATTGCAATACGGGGAGGAGTGCAGATAAATTTTATCACTAATCCTCTTTCAAAAACAGGTATGAGTTACCTGTTCAACTGGTTATCCTTTGCTATAACTTTATTTTGGATAGTAGGGATTACCAATACAATAAATTTAATTGATGGTTTAGACGGACTTGCATCGGGAGTTGCCAGCATTGCAGCCACCACTCTTTTATTTACTGCAGCAAGAATGGGACATGATTTTATCGTTATGCAGTGTGCAATTATAGCAGGAGCTTCTTTAGGTTTTTTACCTTTTAATTTCAATCCTGCTAAAATATTTATGGGGGACACAGGTTCCCTGCTCTTAGGCTACATGCTTGCAGTTACATCTGTATTAGGAATGGTAAAAAGTGTTGCGGTTGTTGCTTTGGCAGTGCCGGTGTTTGCCTTAGGTCTGCCTATATTTGATACGGCCTTTGCCATTATTAGAAGATACGTAAACAAAAAGCCCATAATGGAAGCAGACAGGGACCATCTTCATCACAAACTTATGAAGTTTGGACTTAATCAGAGACAAACGGTATTAATAATGTATTTTATAAGTACGTTGTTAGGGATTGTTGCAGTAATAATTGCCGATACGGATCCTTTTATTGGACTTATGGTGGCAACCCTTGTTGTTGTAGCTGTGTTTATATTTGCCAAGAAGGCAGGATTATTTGTAAGGAAGGAGCAATAGAATGGACAAAATAAAGGTGCTGGTGGTGTTTGGCACAAGACCGGAAGCTGTAAAAATGGCTCCCGTAGTAAAAGCTTTAAGAAAAAATGTGGAATATTTCGACTCAAGAATATGTGTTACTGCCCAGCACAGAGATATGTTAGACCAGGTTTTAAGGATTTTCGATATTAAGCCAGATTATGATTTGGATATTTTTGAGGATGGACAAACACTGACTCAAATAACCTGCCGGGCTTTAACGGGTTTGGAAGAAGTTATAAAGGATTTCAAACCTAGTATAATTTTGGTACAGGGAGATACTACTACTGTATTTGCAGGTGCTTTAGCAGCCTTTTACCACCAGGTTAAAATAGGCCATGTGGAAGCAGGTCTCCGAAGTGGCAATATTTATTCTCCCTATCCAGAAGAAGCAAACAGAATGATGACTGGAGTAATAACGGATTTCCATTTTGCCCCTACAGAAACGGCGAAAAGCAATCTTTTACGAGAGGGATATGAGGAAAATAAAATATTTGTAACGGGAAATACATCTATTGATGCTTTAAGCTGGGTTATAGATGAAAATTATAGATTTGAAAATGAAATAATTAATAATATAGATTTTAACAAAAAAATAATACTATTAACTGCCCATCGAAGAGAAAATATAGGAAAACCCATGGAAAATATATTTTCTGCTTTGAAAGAAATTACGGAAAACAATAATGATGTGGAAGTTATTTATCCCATGCACTTAAATCCTAGGGTAAGGGAAATAGCCTATAATATTTTGGGCGGAATGAAAAATGTTCATTTAATTGAGCCCTTAGACTATCTTCCTTTTACTAATTTGATGAATAAATGTTACTTAGTTGTTACAGACTCAGGTGGGATACAGGAAGAAGCTCCTTCTTTGGGGAAACCTGTATTAGTTGTAAGAAGAGAAACAGAAAGACCGGAAGGTATAGAAGCAGGTACTGCAAAATTGGTGGGTACTAATAAGGATAATATTTATAAAGAAATAGATTTGCTTATTAACAACCAAGAAGAATATAGAAAAATGGCCAATGCTGTCAATCCCTACGGAGACGGTAAGGCTGCATACTATATAATAGAAGCTATAAAAGAGCAATTATGCAAAAAATAATGGAAATATTTAGCAAACATTTACAGGACACAATTATAATTCTTAGCGAATGAGGCTAAAAATCCGTTAAGCAGCTTACACTGTTTTAGCGTTTGCAAGCTGTAGGATTTTTAGCGGTCATAAGCTTTAGAATTATTCGTGGCCGAAACCGTAAGCGGATATTTCCATTATTTTTTTGTGAATCGCAACTACTTAGTCAAAAAATATATTGACAAAGGAATATTATTATTATATACTTCGAATATCAAAATATTTGATTTAGAATAAATCAAATAGTCAAAATAATTAAATATTGGATAGTCAGGAGGAAAAAATGATTTTAGAAAAAGTGAAAGAAATATTAGTTGAAGAATTAGATGTTGAAGAAGAAAGTATAACCTTAGATAGCAAAATTAAAGAAGATTTGGGAGCAGATTCATTGGACTTATTTGAACTAATAAGCAGAATTGAAGATGAGCTTGATGTAACTATCGATGAAGATGATTACGGCAAACTCATTACCGTTGGAAACCTAGTAGATTATCTTACAGAAAAGAATAAATAATATAAACGCCGGATAGGCGTTTTGTGTTACAAGGAGTTCATATGATTTATACGGAAATATGTAAATTGCTTAATATAAAGTATCCTATTTTTCAGGGAGGAATGGCTCAAATATCAGATGCTAAATTAGCAGCTGCCGTTTCTGAGGCAGGAGGATTGGGAGTAATAGCATCAGGAAACAGCCCTCCTGCACTTGTAAAATCAGAAATACATAAAATCAGAGAATTGACAGATAAACCTTTTGGGGTAAATGTAATGCTTTTAAGTCCCCATGTAGAGGAAGTAAGCCAGTTATTGGTTGAAGAAAAAGTTCCTGTAATAATAACCGGGGCAGGTAATCCCGGAAAATACATGAGAATATGGAAAGAAGCAGGGATTAAGGTAGTACCTGTGGTACCCTCTGTAGCTTTTGCAAAGCATTTTGAAAAATTGGGGGCAGATGCCATAATTTGCGAAGGAACGGAAGCAGGAGGCCATGTAGGGGAAATTACCACCATGTGTATTACTCCCCAAGTGGTAGATGCAGTTAAGATTCCTGTAGTAGCTGCCGGAGGTATAGGAGATGGTAGGGGAATTGCTGCAGCCTTTTGTTTAGGGGCAAAAGGAGTACAGGTGGGAACAAGGTTTATTTTGGCAAAAGAGTGTAGGGTCCACCAAAATTACAAGGACAAAGTAATAAAAGCAAATGATACAGCCACTGTAGTAACAGGAAGAAAGACAGGACATCCTGTAAGAGTGCTTAAAAACAGATTGGCTAATCAATTCAGGGAATTAGAAAAAAATAATGCCTCTGTTGAAGAGATGGAGGAATTGGGAAGGGGAAAGCTTTACCAGGCCGCCGTCTTGGGGGATGTGGTTTACGGGTCAGTAATGTCGGGACAAATTGCAGGTTTACTAAGTAAGGAGCAAAGCTGTAAAGAAATTATTGTTGAAATGTTTGAGGAAGCAGAAAAAATAATGAAGAACCTGGCAGGAGGTAACAATGAATAAGACAGCTTTCGTATTTCCCGGTCAAGGTGCTCAGTATGCAGGTATGGGAAAGGATTTCTACCATAATTTTAAAGAAAGTCGGGAAATATTTAATAGGGCAAACGAAGCATTGGGATTTGATATTACCAAGCTTTGCTTTGAAGGCCCGGAGGAAAATTTAAGTATTACGAAAATAACTCAGCCTGCACTTCTTACGGTGTGCATGGCTATATATGAAGTATTGAAGAAAAGTCAAAATTATCCTGTTGCAATGGGAGGATTGAGTCTTGGTGAATATTCCGCCTTGACTGCAGCGGGAGCTATGGATTTCGAAACAGCCGTAAAATTAGTGTATAAGAGAGGAAGCTACATGCAAAACACGGTACCTGTAGGAGAAGGGGGAATGTTGGCTCTTTTAGGTTGTAGTGATGAAGATGCAATTGCATTTTGTGAAGAAATTACTAATAAATATGGCTTGCTGGAGCCTGCGAACTTCAATTGTCCTGGACAAATAGTGGCTGGGGGAAAGAGTAAGGCTATTAACATGGCCTTAAATGAAGCACCTAGGTTTAATGTTAAAAGAGCAGTAAAATTAAAAGTAAGTGCACCTTTTCACACATCAATGCTTAAACCAGCAGGGAAAAAATTAAAAGAGGATTTAGATGAAATTAAGTTTAAAAAGCCGGAAAATAATGTTGTTTCAAATGTGGATTCTTCTTATTACGAAACAGGTGAAGTAATTGCTGATAAGTTGGAAAAACAGGTCTACAATCCCGTCAGGTGGGAAGCTTGTGTAAGAAGAATGATTGCAGATGGTGTTAACACCTTTGTTGAAATAGGACCGGGAAGAACTTTATCTGCATTCATTAAGAAAATAGACAGAAATGTAAAAATCTTTAATATAGAAAATATTCAGGAATTGAATTCATACCTGCAGTTAGCAGGAGCATAAAGAAAGGAAAAGATATGAAGACTGCTATTATTACAGGAGCTTCCAGGGGAATAGGTGCAGAAATTGCAAAAAGACTCAATGAATTAAATTATAACTTAGTCTTGAACTACAGGAGCAGCACTTCTTCCATGGAAGAACTCATCAATAGTTTTACCAATAAGGGAACAAAAAATATTATTGTAAAATGTGATATATCCAATTATGAAGAAGCTAAAAAGCTTATAGAAGAAGCATATAAAAATTTTGGCACCGTGGATGTGCTTATTAATAATGCAGGAATTACTAAGGACAATCTGCTTCCTTTAATGACAGAAGAAGAATTCGACCAGGTAATTGAAATAAATTTAAAAGGTACTTTTAACTGCTGCAAACATATTGCCAAAAGAATGATAAAGCAGAAACAAGGGAGAATTATTAACATATCTTCCGTGGTAGGTCTTGCTGGAAATGCAGGTCAGGTAAACTATTCTGCTTCTAAGGCAGGGGTAATAGGTTTGACCAAGTCTATGGCAAGAGAATTAGGAAGGAAAAATATTCTGATAAATGTTGTGGCGCCTGGATTTATCCAAACAGAAATGACAGAAAAAATCCCTCAAGAATTGAAGGAAGAAATGTTGAAAAATATCCCTCTTCAAAGATTAGGGCAGCCTTCCGATATTGCAGATTGTGTTGAATTTTTAATTTCTGACAAGGCATCTTATATAACTGGTCAGGTTATTTCTGTTAATGGCGGTTATTATATGTAGCAGACTGGGAGATCCTGTATATTCTCAATTTAGAGTGGATGTGAACAAAATACATGGTAATAGGGAGAATAAAATGAAAAGAGTTGTTATAACAGGAATAGGGGTAGTAAGCCCCATCGGAACAGGCGAAAGCTTTTGGGAAAATGTAAAAAAGGGAACTAATGGAATAGATTTTATAAAATCTTTTGACACTTCCGATTTCAGCGTAAAAATTGCTGCAGAAGTAAAAGATTTTGATCCTACCGATTATATGGAAAAAAAAGAATCCAAAAGGATGGACAGATACAGTCAGTTTGCCCTTGCTGCAGCTGATATTGCAGTTAAGGATTCAGGACTTAATATTGAAAAAGTTGACCATGACAGGTTCGGTTGTATTGTGGGAAGTGCAGTGGGAGGAATTCATACTATTGAAACGGAACATGCAAAATTACTTTCAAAGGGTCCCAGCAAGGTATCAACATTTTTTATACCTATGATGTTATCTAACATGGCATCAGGATTAATTGCTATAAAGTATAGTGCAAAAGCGGTAAACATAAGTACTGTAACTGCTTGTGCCACAGGAGCCAATGCAATAGGGGAATCTTTCAAGAGAATACAGGAAGGTTCTTGCCATGTAATGATTGCAGGAGGTTCGGAAGCTGCCATAACTCCTTGTTCTATAGCAGGGTTTACCGCCCTTACCACCTTGTCAACAACAAGAGATATTAACAGGGCATCGATTCCCTTTGATAAGGAAAGACATGGATTCGTAATGGGTGAAGGGGCAGGAGTAATGGTCCTTGAAGATTACGATCATGCCGTGAAAAGAGGAGCAAGAATATATGCTGAAATAGTAGGTTATGGTGCAACTTGTGATGCTTACCATATGACCAGCCCTGACCCTAGTTCTGAAGGAGCTGCCAAGTCCATGTTAAACGCTATAAAGGATGCAGGCATTGAAACTAAGGACATTACCTACATCAATGCTCACGGTACCAGTACCCTTTACAACGATAAGTTTGAAACTCAGGCTATTAAGAAAATATTTAAAGAAGATGCCAAAAATTTATTAGTAAGTTCCACTAAGTCTATGACTGGTCACCTGCTTGGAGCGGCAGGAGCCGTTGAAGCAATAATCTGTGCTAAAGCTGTTGAAGATTCCTTCATACCTGCTACTATAAATCACAGGGAGACAGATCCGGAATTAGATTTGAACTATGTGCCTAATGTAGGAATATCCAAAGAATTTGATTATGCCTTATCCAATGCTTTTGGATTTGGAGGACATAATTCGTCATTGGTAATTAAGAAGTTTAAAGAATAGAGGTTATTATGGTTTATAATATAAATGATATACAAAGTATTATTCCACACCGATATCCAATGCTTTTAATTGACAAAATAATTGAAATTCAGGAAGGACAAAGGGCTGTAGGAATTAAGAATCTGACCATGAATGAAGGATTTTTTCAGGGACATTTTCCTGGAAACCCTGTTATGCCAGGGGTATTAATAATTGAAGCCTTGGCGCAGACAGGAGCAGTGGCCATATTGTCCATGGATAAGTTTAAAAATAAAACTGTATATTTTGGTGGAATAAAAAGTGCTAAGTTCAAAAGAAAGGTATTGCCGGGAGATACTTTAAAATTAGTTACAGAAATAACAAAAATGAAGTCCACTTTTGGCATTGGAAAGGCAACAGCCTATGTGGGAGAGGAAGTTGCAGCAGAAGCTGAACTAATATTTGTGGTAGAGTAATTATGAAAATTTACAATAATTTTATATGAAAGTATGCTTCTATATGTTATAATAATTATAAGAATAAGGCATAATAATTAGGAAACTTAAATAGTAGCTTTTATCATTATTATGATAAAAGCTTATTTTAAATGATAGGATATTATAAATAATATTACAAATGTAAAGAAGGTATTGTTATTTAAAAAACAATCCTTTATCAAATTCTATTAAAAGTTACGATTATTATAATATTAGGAAAAATAATTCCTTTTAGTTTTTTACTGTTAATAATGAATTGTTGACAAGGGTTGCATTTTAATTTATCATATTATAATATAGGGAAAATTTTTTTAAAATGAAGCAGAGGTGGTGGTGTATTGTCAATTGAAGTGATTAAGGTAATAAGGGAGGCGGAGGAAAAAGCTGAAGAAATAAAGAAAGAAGCTTTGTCAAAAGCCAAGTCAATTGTTACCGATGCTAATGAGGAGGCTCAAAGAATTTTAGATGAAGCCGTAAAAGAGGCGGAGTTTAACAGAAAGTCAGTAATAAGTAAAGCAGAATCTGAAGGACAACTTCTTTATGATGACATTATAAATGAAACTAAAAGGGAATGTGAGGAAATATCCAACAGAGCAAATGATAACATGAATGATGCAGTGACAATCATACTGGAAAGGATAGTGAAGACCAGTGGCAATAGTTAAAATGAATAAAATAAGCATCATAGGCTTAAACGACATAAAAACTGAGTTAGTTAAAGAAATTATGGATTTGGGAGTTGTGGAAATAAGCTCTCAGGATTCTAAACTTACAGATCCAGAATGGATTAACTATGTAAAGAAGGATGGCAATGAAAACGAGGTATTAAACTTGGATATGAAAATATCCAATCTTAATGAAGTTCTGACTAGTCTTGAAAAATACGATACAAGAAAAAGACCTTTATTCAGTACGAGAAAAGCTATATCATCTGATGAATTTGATGAAGCAGTTCTAAACAATAACTCTCATGTTAATGAAAACGTATCTACTGTTCTTGAACTAAATAAGTCATTTAGGGAGTTGTGCTCAGAGGAAAACAAGTTAGAAGCAGTTATTTTAAGTTTGAAACCATGGGTTAAGTACACTATTCCCCTAAATATGACTGAAACTAAGTATACAAGTATATTTATCGGTGCTATACCCAGTATTGCAGACATAGAGAAGCTAAAAGCAGAAATGTCTCAAGAAATAGGCAAATTTTATATGAACCTAATAGAGAGTGACAAGGATCAATTCTATTTTTCATTTATATGCCTAAAAGATGAAAAAGAAGATGTATATGACTTGCTGAAAAAGTACGGTTTTAGCCCTATCCTGTTTAAAGATATTGAAGGTACTGCAGCAGAAAATATTTTGAAGTATGAAAACTACCTTAAAGATATATCTGTTAAGAAAGAAGAAATAGAAAATAAATTAACAGAATTAGTTATCTTTAAAGAAGAAATTCAACTTTTCTATGACCATATCATAATTGAAAGAGATAAGAACAAAATACTTAACAACTTACTTAAAACAGACACAACTTTTTATATTGAGGGTTGGATACCTGAAGCAAAAAAAGAAAGTGTTAAAGTTGTTTTAGATGAATACCAATGTTGGTATGACATCAAACAGCCAGAAGAGGGAGAGGAATTCCCAGTCTTAATGAAGAATAATTCTTTTGTACAGCCCTTTGAATCAATTACTGAACTATATAGTCTACCTTCACCATCAAATATTGATCCTACAATATTTATGACACCTTTTTACATTTTATTCTTCGGACTTATGTTAGCTGATGTAGGTTATGGCGCCATAATGTCCATTTTATGTTTTCTAGTGTTAAAGAAATATAAACCTGAAGGTGGATTGCAAAAACTCTTGAAGGTATTCTTTTACTGTGGAATTTCAACAGCATTTTGGGGTTTGATGTTTGGAAGTGTACTTGGTGATGCCATACAAGCTGCTGCAAAATTGTTGTTTAATTCTGATTTCATAATAAAACCCCTTTGGTTAAATCCTATGGAAGATCCAATGACATTGCTTATCTTTTCTTTTGTTTTCGGTGTTATACATTTGTTCACCGGTATGGCAGTTAATGCTTATATGCTTGTAAGAGATGGTAAAAAGTTGGATGCAGTATTTGATATAGGATTTTGGTATGGATTTATAATAGGAATAGCCCTTTGGCTATTTGGAAACATTATAATACCCGGATCGAACCTAGTAGGTAAATGGATGACAATAGTCTTTGCAATTGGTTTAGTTTTAACACAAGGAAGAGCTAAAACAAATGTGGCTAGTAAGTTAATTAGTGGTGTTCTTAGCTTATATGGTATAACAGGTTATTTAAGTGATATTCTTTCATATTCAAGATTGCTTGCTTTAGGATTAGCAACTGGTGTTGTATCGTCAGTTGTAAGTATACTTGGATCTATGGGAGGCAGAAATGTTTTAGGAATTCTTCTGTTTGCAGTTGCAATGGCTGTTGGTCACAGTTTCAATTTTGCAATAAATGCTCTTGGCGCATTTGTCCATGCGGCAAGATTACAATATGTTGAGTTTTTTGGTAAATTTTACGAAGGTGGTGGAGAGGCGTTCAATCCACTAGTTAAAAATACTAAATATTACAAAATTATCAAGGAGGATTTTTAAATGAATATTTTAACTAATGGTAATTTCTTAGCTATTTTAGGTGCTTCTGTAGCGGCATTAGCAGGTATAGGTAGTGCAATAGGAGTTGGAATAGCAGGTTCAGCTGCTTCCGGAGTTGTAGCTGAAGATCCCAAAAAATTTGGTTCCACATTAATTTTACAGGCATTACCCGGAACACAGGGTATTTATGGTCTTCTTATTGCATTTATAATACTGAATAAAATTGGCTTGTTAGGTGGAAGTATGGCAGAATTGTCAGCAGCTCAAGGGGGCTACTTCTTAGCAGCTTCACTTCCTATAGGTATAGTAGGAATAATTTCTGCAATACATCAGGGTAAAGTTGCTGCATCAGGTATTATGCTTGTTGGAAAGAGACCTGAAGAAATTGCAAAGGCAATGGTTTATGCTGCAATGGTTGAAACATATGCTGTTTTGGCACTTCTTATTTCATTCCTTATGATTAACGGAATTGCTATTTAGCTAGTATGTTTCATAATTTCAATATGAGGATGTGATTAAATGAGCATTGACAATATAAAGTCAAAAATTTTAAGCGATGCAGAAAATGCTGCTGAAAATATTTTGATGGATGCAGAAAAAACGAAGCAGGAAATTATAAATAATGCTAAGATCGAAGCAGAAACAATAATAAAAATTGAAGCAGAAAAAGCAATAAAAGATGCTGAAGATATAAAAAGTAGAAAAGTTTCTGCTGCAGAACTCCAGGGCAGAAATATGTTGTTATCAGCCAAGCAGGAAGCGATAAAAAAAAGTTTCGATGCAGCATTCGATAAGCTTAAGGTCATGCCGGAGGACCAATATTTGAATTTCTTGGTGCAGGAAATTGTTAAAATACCTAATTGTGAAGGTACAATATTTTTGAATGCCAAAGACAAGGAGAATATTGGTGAAAAACTTATAAAAGCTGTTAACAAAGAATTAAATTCAGAAAAAGTCCTATTGGGCAATGAAACAATTCAAGCAAGCGGAGGCTTTGTGCTGAAAAAGGAAAATATTGAAATTAACAGTACATTTGAAACCATTTTAGATTCAATGAAAGATGAGCTTATCGGTGAAATTGCAAATGCGCTTTTTAAATAAGATCCTGCCTGAAAGGAGGAATGATTTTGGCGAAGATTAAGGACTCCGATTATTTATACCCTACATCGAGGATTAGAAGCATAGAAAAACATATGCTTACTCATGAAAGAGTCGAAAAAATGATAGATGCTAAAAGATTTGAAGACGCTATAAGGGTTTTGGATGAGTGCAATTACGGCTTTGAAGGTGAAATGATTGAGTCTAAT
>ERZ773359.961-NODE-961-length-41354-cov-24.345771_pt1 | contig 41354 bp, 42 predicted proteins | sample MGYA00374955_ERZ773359 | MGnify/ENA primary metagenome ERZ773359 (study PRJEB29098, sample SAMN04486028) | biogas fermenter metagenome | study: EMG produced TPA metagenomics assembly of the Biogas fermentation microbial communities from Germany - Plant 4 DNA1...
ATGTTGCGTAAACCCCTGAATGTTCTGTGATCTCCCGGCTAGTTTATGGCCAATGGCGGCATTAGGCAGCTAAGATTTGTGAGTAAATACTGAAAGGAGTCGAGCGGCATCCCGGTAGAGTTCTCCCTTGTTAGTGTTTATCTGCTGATCAGGCTTTTTTTCTTTTTATTGCTAACGAACGGTTCTACGCGAATACCCTTTTTGTTCTGCCTGATTGTGGCGGCCAGGAACCCAAAGAAGAAAGCAGACCAGATCCCGCCTGTAACCAGGATCCCTATCAGGATGCGGAACGGCTTATCCCAGAGGAGGGGCTTGCTGATAAGAACGGCAAAGGCATGCAGTGCCTTTAAAAAACCGCCCTTGGGGGAAAGCTGATGCAGATAGGGCACGGCGGCAGTAATTTCTGCCGGCGGTATAAGATAGAGCAGGCCAAAGGCCAAAAGCAGCAGAAAGAGCAAGTTAATTAGATACATAACATATGAGGCTCCGGGAGCTATCCTCTGTTGCGGGTTGTCCGGGTTGTAGCGGGCGCTTGTTGCGGAGTAAAACAGACCAATGGAACTGGCGCCCAGCGTCAAAAGAACGGCTCCCATGGCCAGCATCAGTGTCAGCGAGACCGAAAGCCCGATGGCTGCGGCGGTGCCTACCAGCAGTGCTTCCATCAGGAAGAGCGTGGGTAAGACTGAAGCAATCAATTTTCCCCAGACAACGGGTGCACCGACCAGAGGGACACTGCTTAATACCCAGTCGGCTTCGCCTTCGCGTCCAAAGGATTGCAGGGCAATATTGCCGCTGAACATTAAAGTATACATGAACAGAATGGCTGTCATGGAAGATCTGGATGAGTCGGAGCGCAGAAAAATATACTGGCCGGCAAAGAAAGCCATGAGTATTAAAGGCATCAGGTAGCCGAACCATTCACGGGTATCCCTTTTCATATAAAGCAAATCCTTTTTGGCAATAGACCAAATGCCGTGCCAGACAGATGCCGTGCCAGCATTATCTCCGGCTTTGCCGGTAAAGAATGCTGCTGCTTTTCCTGCAGCTGTTTTGGCAACCGGCCGGGTTTTTTTTCTGTGCCGCCTTCCCGGAGGTTGACTGACGGAAATCCATCCACGGCGGAAGCCCCGTTCTACAAGGGTAAAAGAAAGGAGAAACAAACAAACGGCGAGCAAAAGCAGCAGTAGAGACCAGCCTAAGGCAATAAGAATTTCTCCGGAAACACCGGCAACCAATGCCCGGGAACCCCAGCCCCAGGGGAAATGGGAAAGTGACTTAAGCATACCTTCCTGTCCGGCAAGCAGTGCTGGCAAATCTATCCGGCCTTCTGCTTGCATTATCAAATTGGGAATCTGAAAAAACAAAGCTATGACAATTCCGGCAACAGCACCGATAACACCAACGGCTTCCCTGCTTCTGTGGGGAGGGACAAGGCGCATGACAATAAGATTCAGCAGTTCGGCCAGTGCCGTTCCCAGAATCCACAAGCCAATCACTGTCAGCAGGAGAAACAGGTAATAGTGAAGCGGGGCTTTAAACAAAAGGCCGTAAAATATACCCGGCAAAAGGGCAAAGAGCAGTACCGGCAGGAAGTTGCTGACGGCAATTACCAGTGATTTAACGGTAAAAACAGCCCGTATGGATACGGGGGAAACGAACAATATCTCCAGGTCTTCCGACATATAAAGTGTTACAAAGGCGGATGTTATGCCAAAGAAAACCTGTGCAGCAATGCTTATCAGAAAAAGTACGGATAAAAGGCCTCCGCCCAGCTGCGGGTCAACAGACATTAATGTTCTATAGGCCAGGACGCCCAGGTAGACAAAAAGTCCTCCCAGCCCCAGTGTTACTGAACCATAAACAATCCAGAGAACAGCAGGCCAGCGGCTGATTTTGTTTTTGGCAACACGCAGGTGGGTTTTCAAAAGCTGGCTAAAATCACTGAAAAAGGGTTGAGGTGGCGGCGGTGCTTCCAGGGGGGGAGGTATGATTATTTTCACCGGTTGTTCCCCTCCTCAAGACTTTGTATCAATTCGGCATTTTCGTGGCCGCCCGTCAACTCCAGGAAAATATCTTCCAGACTTTCCCCGGCGCTGCCTGTCAACTGCCGCAATTCATCGGTACTGCCTTCGGCAATCAGCCTGCCTTCTTTTAATATACCCACCCGGTGGCACATCCGTTCGGCAATCTCCAGGATATGGGTGGACAAAAAGACGGCAGCTCCCTGGGCAGCTATCTGCTGGAGCACATCTTTTAGAAGACGGGCGCTGGCGGGATCAAGCCCTACAGTGGGCTCGTCAAGAAAAATAACCCGCGGCCGGTGGATTAAAGCTGCCGCCACGACGACTTTCTGCCGCATACCGTGGGAATAACCTTCTATGAGGTCATCGGCCCGGTCGGCAAGCGCGAACAGGTGCAGCAGCTGTTCTGCCCGCTCTTTCGAAACATCCTTAGGCATACGGTAAAGCGCAGCTATCAGTGCCAAAAACTCCCGGGCGGACAATTTGCCGTACAGTTTCGGCTGATCGGGCACATAAGCGAGCATAGCCTTGGCCTGAGTGGCTTCTGTGGCAATATTGTACCCGCAAATATAGGCTTCTCCTTCCGTGGCTTCAAGGAGCCCTGTCAGCATTCTGATGGTCGTGGTTTTGCCCGAGCCGTTCGGTCCCAGGAAACCGTAGATTTCACCGCCTTTTACTGCCAGGTTCAGGCCGTCCACGGCGGTAAACGTCCCAAAGCGTTTGGTTAAATTTTTGGTTTGTATAAGAATATTATTCAAAGCTTCTACCCCTTTCAGGCAGGCATGATAAAAGCATAAAACTATTTCTTTCCAAAAGGCTTATATTCCTGCGATTTTCCATTTTCCTTTTTTCCAGGGATTATTCTTCAGGCTGCCTCCGCTTGCTTTTCCTGCGCTGCTTGACGCATTCACTTAAAAGGTATTCAATTTGCCCGTTTAGAGAACGGAAATCATCCTCAGCCCAGTCTGCCAGTTCCTTCCAGAGGGAATATGATATGCGCAAGAGCACTTGTTTTTTCCCTTTCCTTTTCTTGCTGTCGTCCATAAATTCTATCCTCTTCGCTTAGTAGAGAGAACCGCTGTTGATAACCGGCTGGGGATCCCTGCTGCCGCAAAGCACCACCAAAAGGTTGCTGACCATTGCCGCCTTGCGTTCCTCATCCAGTTCGACAATTTCATGTTCATTCAGCTTGGCCAAGGCCGTTTCCACCATGCCGACGGCGCCTTCCACAATCATCTGCCGGGCGTCAATGATTGCCGCAGCCTGCTGCCGCTGCAGCATGGCGGCGGCGATTTCCGGGGCATAAGTGAGGTGGGTTATCCTTGCCTCCAGGATCCCAAGCCCGGCGATGTCGACTTTGGCTTGAATTTCTTTGCGCAGCTTTTCCGCAATTTCCTGGCTGCTGCCGCGCAGGGACATTTCGTCGTCGCTGCCGGGCGTGTCGTAGGGATAGCTGCGGACGATGTCGCGCAGGGCGGTATCGCACTGGGTGGAAAGAAAATCTACATAATTGTCCACATTAAAGACGGCTTTTGCCGTGTTAACAACGCGCCAGACGACGACTATGCTAATAATTATGGGGGTGCCAAGCAAGTCGTTTATCTTTTGCTTGTCATTGCTTAAAGTTGTTACCTTGAGGGAGATTTTTTTAGTTAACGGCACAGGGGCCGGCTGGCCTGGGGGACCGGAGACCCTGGCAGTGGTGGGGGCAAAAACTATGGGCTTAACTGCCACTGCAAAGGGATTGACAAAATAAAAGCCTTCTTTTTTTAGCGTACCGTAGTACTTGCCGAAAAGGGTAAAAACGAGGGCTTCATTTGGCCCCAGGACCTTTAGGCCGGCAAAAATAACCGGCCCGATAAGCAGAAGATAGAGGAACCCGGCGGCAACCAGAAGTGTTCCCAACGTTCTCGCATCTCCGGTGGAAATAATCCGGAAGCCCCGGCCAAGAGCAAAAACAGCCGCCAGCATTAAAATAATGTTCAGCAGCAAAATGAGAAGCCCCGCCGGAGCGGTAAGTATTTTTTCCTCGTCCTGCCGGTTTTGGGAAGCCGGTCTGTAATTTTCGGTCATTATTATCACTCCTTTAATATCAAATTGATATCATTTCAATACTATATTAGTATTATAAAAAGTATTCCATAAATTGTCAAGGATTTTTTTGCAGGGGTCGTGTTTCCCCTGTTGGATCGCTGCTCTCCGCAGTTGACAAGCAGGTAGCGATTGGCTAGAATAAAAATGTCTTGGCCTCCAGGTCGTTGGGACGGGGGCTTTTTTGCAAATAAGGGGGCGTTTTCATGTTAACCAGAGTGCCGCGGGGTACAAGGGATATACTGCCGGAGGAAGCCGCCTGGTGGCAGCTGCTGGAAGAAAAGATTCGTACAACCTGCAAGTTATTTGGCTACCAGGAAATACGCACACCTGTCTTTGAGCACACTGAATTGTTCACGCGCAGTGTGGGTGAGGTTACTGATATTGTTGCCAAGGAAATGTATACTTTCACGGACCGGGGAGACCGGCAGCTGACCCTGCGGCCGGAAGGGACAGCCTCCGTAGCCAGGGCTTATCTGGAAAACAATCTGCAGGCGAAGGCGCAGCCGGTTAAGCTTTATTACACCGGTCCCATGTTCCGTTATGACCGGCCGCAGGCCGGGCGCTACCGCCAGTTTCATCAGTTCGGAGTTGAAGTGTTTGGCTCGCAGGATGCCGCCGTTGATGCGGAAGTCATTCTGCTGGCGCTGTTTTTCTTTTCAGCGCTGGGTTTGAAAGAATTTTCCCTGCAGGTTAACAGTGTGGGTTGTCCCCGCTGTCGCGGGCCGTACCGCGGGAAACTGCAGGAATACTTAAAGGAGCAGCTAAGCGGGTTATGTTCCGATTGTGCGGAGCGTTATGAAAAAAACCCCCTGCGTGTTTTGGACTGCAAAAAGAAAAGCTGCCAAGGGCTGCTTGCCGGGGTGCCGCTCTTAACTGATTCACTTTGTCATGAGTGTGAGGAACATTTTAAAGCCGTTTGCGGAGCCCTTGATGAATTGGGAGTGGAATACGAGATTAACCCGCGTCTGGTACGGGGACTGGATTACTATACTAAAACGGCTTTTGAGATTATTTCGCCTGCCCTGGGGGCTCAGAGTTCAATTTGCGGCGGGGGGCGATATGATAATCTGATTGCCACAATTGGCGGCCCGGACATCCCGGGAATAGGCTTTGCCGTTGGCATTGAGCGGGTGCTTTTGGCCTTGCAGAAGGAAAATGTTCCTGCTCCCGCTGAAAATGCAACAGCTGTTTTTGTGGCCAGGGCGGGTGTTTCTTCTGTGCAGGCCCTGCAGCTGACAATGGAACTGCGCCGGGCGGGACTCCCGGCGGAAACGGATTTCCTGGGACGGAGCCTGAAAGCCCAGCTGAAGTATGCCGACAAGAAAGGAATCCGTTATGCGGTGCTGCTTGGCGCTGAAGAATTGCAAAAAGGGCAGGCTGCTGTCAGGGATATGCGGGACGGCACACAGCAGGCTGTGGATTTACCAGGACTGGCGGATTATCTGGCTGCACAGCTTAAGGAGGCGGAATAAATAATGAAGAAGAGAACAATCTACTGCGGGGAGCTCAGACCCCGGCATATTGGCCGGCAGGTAATTTTAAACGGCTGGGTGCAGAGGCGGCGGGACCACGGCAAGCTTATTTTCATTGATTTGCGGGACCGCAGCGGACTGGTGCAGGTTGTTTTTGATTATGAGCAGGACCCGAAAATGTTTGCCTTGGCTGAAAGCATTCGCAGTGAGTATGTACTTGCTGTAGAGGGCGAGGTGGTTGCCCGGGATCCCGAGGCCTACAATCCGAAACTTGCTACAGGCGAGATTGAGGTCCGGGCTCTGAACTTAACCGTTTTAAACACGGCCAAAACCCCGCCTTTTTATATTGAAGACGGCGTTGATGCGGATGAAAATGTGCGCCTTAAGTACAGGTATCTTGACCTGCGCAGGCCGGAAATGCAAAAAAACCTGCTGCTGCGCCACCGTGTCTGCCAGATTACCCGTGATTTTCTGGACAAAGAAGGTTTTTGGGAAATAGAGACACCGATTTTAACCAGAAGCACGCCGGAGGGAGCCCGTGATTACCTGGTGCCCAGCCGCGTTAATCCCGGCAGCTTTTATGCTCTCCCCCAGTCTCCCCAGCTTTTTAAGCAATTGCTGATGGCTTCGGGGATAGAACGTTATTTTCAGATTGCGCGCTGTTTCCGGGATGAAGACCTGCGGGCCGACAGGCAGCCTGAGTTTACGCAAATTGACATTGAAATGTCTTTTTGTACCCAGGATGACATTTTGGAATTAATAGAAAGAATGGTAGCCCGGCTGTTTAAGGAGGCGCTGGGGGAAGAAATAACCATTCCCTTTCCCCGCCTGACTTATTATGACGCCATGGAACGTTACGGCAGCGACAAGCCTGATACCAGGTTCGGCCTGGAACTGCGGGATATTTCCGCGACGGCAAAAAGATGCGATTTTCAGGTTTTCCGGAAGGCGGTAGAAAAGGGCGGGGTTGTAAAAGGAATTAACGCCAAGGGCTGCGGCAGTTTCAGCCGCCGGGAAATTGACGAACTGACGGATTATGTTTCCCAGTTCGGTGCAAAAGGACTGGCCTACATGTATGTGGAGGAAGCGGGCATTCGCTCGCCAATTGCCAAGTTCTTTCACAGTGACCTGCTGGAAGAAATTACCCATGAACTGGAAGGAAAGCCCGGTGATTTACTGCTCTTTGTTGCCGCCGACCGCGCAACGGCCTGCCGTGCCCTGGGGGCTTTGCGCCTGAAGCTGGCGGAGCGGCTGGGGCTTGCCGGTGATGCAAAGCGCAATTTCCTCTGGGTTGTTGATTTTCCTCTGCTGGAGTATGATGAGGAAGAAAAACGTTATACGGCTGTTAATCATCCCTTTACAGCCCCGCGGGATGAAGATATGGAAAAACTGGACAGCCGGCCGCAGGATGTGCGGGCCAAAGCCTATGACCTGGTACTAAACGGCGTCGAGATCGGGGGCGGCAGCATCCGTATCCACCGGCGCGAATTGCAGGAAAAAGTATTTTCCCTCCTGAACTTAACGCCTGAAAAAGCTCGCAAGCAATTCGGTTTTTTAACGGATGCCTTTGAATACGGGACTCCGCCCCACGGAGGAATTGCCTTCGGGCTGGACCGCCTGGTGATGTTAATGGCCGGCAGAAATTCCATCCGAGATGTAATGGCATTTCCGAAAACCGCCAGCGCATCCTGCCTAATGACCGGTGCTCCTTCAGAGGTGGAGGCGGAACAGCTTAAAGAACTGCATATTCGCATATTATAATTAAATACTGTACCGCCCTTCCTCCAAGGCCGGTTTTTATGGCGGTTAGTTACTGTTTTTGCAACGATATTCCACTTGCTTGCGTCGAAAAAAGTTGCTATAATTAAGGTACTTTAGATAAGGCAAATACGCGCTAAATCAAATACAACCCTGCTATGTTTGTGTCAGCCGTATAAAGTTTTGAGCTAACACCTTTAAATAGGGAGTTCGGACTCTGCATGTGGCGCATATGCCTCTCGTCTTCAGAGGACATGTAAAATATGCAGGAGAACACCCACCTGTGGAGAGAGCAGTTCAAAACTAGGCGGTAATCACGGCATGGTGGGGTTTTGTTTTTGTCTTGGCAGAGGGAAGGGGATACTGCCGGAGTATATCCGGCAATAATAAAAAAAACAATGCGGGAGGATGGTTTAATATGCTGTTTACGGAAAAAGGGCCGTCAGGGACCGGGGCAACGCTGGAAGCGGCTGCAGCAAGAGCAAAAGAGCTGAAAATCAACCATATTGCGGTGGCGTCAAATACCGGCGAGACGGTAAAGCGCCTGTTGCCCCTGGCGCCGGGTATACATGTGGCATGCATAACTCATCATACCGGCTTCCGGAAACCCGGCGAACAGGAAATGAGCAGGCAGGTGCGGGAGGAATTGAGTTCTTCCGGCGTCAGCATCCTGACAACAACTCATTTGCTGGGCGGTATTGACAGGGCGGCGGAAAACAAGTTCGGCGGTACATATCCGGGAGGCCTAATTGCCCATACGCTGCGGATGCTGGGGCAGGGGACCAAAGTGGCTGTAGAAATTGCCGTTATGGCCCTTGACGCGGGAATAATTCCTTACGGTGAGGATATTATCGCCATAGGAGGTTCCGGGCGGGGAGCCGACACGGCCCTTGTCATCCGGCCCGAGCATGCAAAAAACTTTTTTGACAGCAAAATAAAGGAAATAATATGTAAACCACGCGAATTTTAATTTCCGGCAGGTAGTTTTATGCCTGCAATAATGCATATACTGAGAGCAGATAATTTTTACCGCGCAGAAAAGGAAAATATATAAATGTGAGGAATTATATAAAGAGAAGACTTCAGGAGCGAGCTACCAAAAAAATAAGGAGGCGGCAGATGGAGGGCTTGGACGATAAGGTTGAGTTCCTGTGTCTGGGATGCGGTTTGCAGGGTTTATTCAAGGAGCAAGGCCCCGGTGGAGAAGTAAATCTTCTGTGCCCGAAATGTGGAGATAGGGTGATTACTTCTCATCTCCTGAAGAAAGAGCAGGTTGGATTATTGCAGGTTTAAAAATAATGAAAATTCAGTGTTTCAGCCCTAAAGGGGCTTTTTTTTTTAAATTTTTTTAAAAATTTCTTCCAAACAGGAAGGAAAATGCGGCTATAGGGTTGAATTGTAGTCATCAGTGGTGTAAAGTGGAGGGAAGTGGTGAGCAATACCTGAGAAGGGGGGTGGTTGTCCATGTTCATGGGTGAATATAATCACGTACTTGATTCCAAGGGAAGAATTATTATGCCTGCCAAATTCCGCGAAGGACTTGGTGAACGTTTTGTTATAACCCGCGGGCTGGACAACTGCCTGTTTGTTTATCCGCTTTCCGAATGGACACTCTTGGAGCAGAAATTGAGAAACCTGCCGTTTACCCGTTCCGATGCCCGGGCGTTTGTGCGTTTCTTCTTTTCCGGGGCCTCGGAGTGTGAACTGGATAAACAGGGTCGTGTTTTAATCCCCAATAATTTGCGTGAACACGCCAAGTTGAAGAAGGATGTGGTGGTAATCGGCGTTTCAGGCCGGGTGGAAATCTGGAGCCGCGAGGTCTGGGACCAGTACAGCGAGGAAACAGGGATATCTTTTGAACAGATAGCAGAGAAAATCATCGATATAGAGCTTTAACCGGAGGGGGATAGGCGCAATAAAGAGATATAAGGATGTGAGCAGGTTGCAATTCGCCCATCAGCCTGTCCTGCTGTGGGAAACGCTGCAGTTGCTTAATCCGCAGACCGGCGAAATATTTGTTGACGGGACTGTCGGCGGCGGCGGCCACAGCAAAGCTATCCTGGAACGTATTCTCCCCCGGGGAAAACTGATAGCCATTGACCGTGACAGTGCTGCCCTGAAGGCGGCAGAAGAGAATCTGGGCAGCTACGCCGGTGCCGTTATCTTCATTAAAGGTAATTTTGCCGACTTAAGTATCATACTCGAAGAATTGAACATTGTTGCTGTTGACGGTATCCTGTTTGACCTTGGTGTTTCCAGTTATCAACTGGATGAGGGGGAAAGGGGATTTTCTTTTCATAGTGACGCTTTCCTTGATATGAGGATGGACCGGGACAGCAAGAGGACAGCGGCAGATTTGGTAAATAAGCTTGATGTTAAAGAACTGACCAGGATCATTCGTGATTTTGGCGAGGAATTATGGGCGGAGCGGATTGCCAGTTTTATAGTCGCCGCCCGCGAAAAAAAGCCCATTGAAACAACGGGCCGGCTGGTTGAAATTATCAAGGCGGCGATCCCGGCAGCAGCCCGCCGCCGCGGCCCGCATCCCGCCAGGCGTACTTTTCAGGCGCTGCGTATTGCCGTCAATGATGAACTGGCAAATCTGGAGAAAGCTTTGCGGGCTGCTATTTGCCATCTGCGCCCCGGCGGGCGACTGGCGGTTATATCCTTCCACTCCCTGGAAGACAGGATAGTCAAGAAAACGCTGCAGAACGCGGCTTCAGGCTGCAATTGCCCCCCCGGGCTGCCGCAGTGTGTTTGCCATAAAGTTCCGCAGCTAAAAATACTGACTCGCAAGCCGGTACGGGCCGGAGAAGCGGAAGTTAATAAAAACCCCCGCGCCCGCAGTGCTAAATTACGTGCCGCAGTGAAAGTTCTAAATGAGGGAAAGGGTGAATAATGTTGTTAGTAGCCAGAAAAGATGCCCGGCATTGGAGGAGGGAACCTCACCGCAAGCTCAGGATACATTTGGTTGCACGCAGGAAGAGGGTAAAGCCCCGGCAGATTTTCTGGAAGCTGAAAATGCTTTCAGCCATGATTGCCTGTACTCTGGCGGCTCTTGCTCTGATTTCTTTTTCTGTATCTGTGGTTAATACTGTCAGGCAGGTAGAACAGGCGGAAGCGGAATTGCAGGCTTTACTGGAAGAAAGCAGGCAGCTTCAGCTGCAGATAGCTTCACTGCGTACACCCGGGCGCCTGGAAGAAGAAGCTTATAAGCTTGGCATGCAGTACCCCGGAAAGGAGCAGATAATTATCTTGACGGCAAGAGCGGCAAACGAATAATTTGCATAATTGCCAATCGGATAAGGTTTTGTTTCAGGAGGGTTAGTTTTGAACAGGCAAACTCTATCTAATATTACTGTCAGAAAAAGACTAATCTTCTTTTTTATTTGTATAGCCGCTCTTGTGTTTGCATTTATCTGCCGCCTGGGATGGCTGCAGCTTGTTCATGGGCAGGAGCTGCGTGAGAAGGCCTGGGAACAGTGGACCCGCACTAATGTGGCCCGGGCCCAGCGCGGAAATATTTATGACCGCAACGGCGAGCTTCTGGCAGGCAGTTCCGCTTCTTTAAGTATTCTGGCGCGGCCCGGTCAGATTGCTGATAAGAAAAAAACGGCAAAAGAACTGGCTTCTATCCTGGAAATGGATGAAAACCGCCTTCTGGAACTGCTCGGCAAAGAAATTGATTCTGTATATCTAAAAAGGCAAATGGATGAGGATGTGGCGCAGGAAATACGTAAACTGAACCTGGAGGGAGTGTACTTTACACCGGAGCCAAAGCGTATATACCCTCATGGCAGGCTGGCCTCCCAGTTATTGGGCTTTGTCGGTACCGATGAGGGGCTCGCCGGGCTGGAATACCAGTATGAAGCGGAATTAAAAGGCCAGGATGGAAGAATTGAACTGCAAACCGATGCCAAGGGCAAGCGGCTGCCACAGGGAAGGGAAGTGTTTTTCCCCCCCGAAAGAGGGGCTGACCTTATTTTAACTATTGACCAGAAAATCCAGTTCATTCTGGAGAGGGAAATGGACAGGGTTATGCTGGAATCGCAGCCTAAAAGCATTGTTGCCCTGGCCATGGACCCGCATACGGGGGAAATTCTCGGCATTGCAGGCAAGCCTGATTTTGACCCCAATGATTACGCTTCTTATCCCCAGGAGAACTGGAAACTGACACCCATCAGCAATACCTTTGAACCGGGGTCGACCTTTAAGCTGGTAACTCTTTCAGCCGCCCTGGAAGAAGGCCATTATAATGCAAACGAAGGTTTTTTCTGCCGCGGCTATGCAAAGGTGGCCGGCACTACTATCGGCTGCTGGACGCGGGACCGCGGCGGCCACGGGGCCATTGATTTCACCCAGGTGGTATTAGGATCATGCAACCCCGGATTTATTGAGCTGGGCGAGCGAATCGGGCCCGATAAACTCATGGAATATGTTCATGCTTTTGGTTTTGGGGAAAAAACCGGGGTTGATATTGCCGGTGAAAGTACGGGGATTTTATTTACCCCGGAACAATTTGGACCGGTGGAAGCGGCAACGACAGCCTTTGGCCAGGGAGTGTCGTGCACGCCGCTGCAGCAGGCTGTAGCTGTTTCCGCCATGATTAACGGCGGTTATCTGGTGAAGCCGTACATCGTTAAAGGGCTGCGGGACAGCGAAGGAAATATTACTGAGTACGGACCGCAGCTGATCAGGCAGGTTGTTTCTGCGGAGACTTCCGCTGAAATCAGGCGCATTATGGAACTTGTTGTTACGGAAGGCAGCGGGAAAAATGCTTACATAGAAGGCTACCGCATGGGCGGTAAAACAGGTACGGCGCAAAAGGTAGGAGAAGGCGGACGTTACATAGACGGTGAACATATTTTATCCTTTATCGGCTTTGCTCCGGCAGAAGACCCTAAAATTTTATTGTATATCGCTGTCGATACACCACAGGTTGGTCCGCAATGGGGCTCGCAGGTTTCCGCTCCCATGTTTAGAAGGATGATGGAAAGTATATTGCAGTACTTAAACATCCCGCCGTCAACTGTGGCGGAAGAGACTGTGCCGACCATTGTTGAGGTCCCCGATCTCACAGGACTTTCCCTGGACGACCATACCTATAATCTGCTGGAAACCCGGGGACTTTTGATCCGGTTTATCGGCAGCGGCGAAACAATTTTAAACCAGACACCAAAAGCCGGGGCAAGGGTCCCGCTGCATACGGAAGTGTTGGTTTACCTGGGCGGCAGCGGGGAGGAAGGGGAAGATAAAGGGGTAACCGTTCCCGACCTGCAGGGTAAAAGCATGCGGGAAGCAGGGGAAATCCTGAACTGGCTGGGGCTGCGCATCAACAGTACAGGTACGGGCGTGGTGGTCCGGCAGGACCCGGAAGCCGGAACACAGGTGCCTGCAGGCAGTGTGGTTGATGTGGAATTTGCCGTTCCCGGTGATGAATAAGGGCCGGGAGAGCGGAAACAGTTCTTTGATTATTTGAAAATGGTGGCAGTCAGGTGTTACATTGGCTTTAAGGGGGTATAATAACAGGATGAAGACCCTTGCCCACCTTGCCGGCTGTCTGCTGCATGTAGAGGTGCGAGGGCCCCAAAACAGGCCGGTTACCGGAATTTGCTATCATTCATCCCGTGTCCGTCCGGGAGATTTGTTTGTCTGTCTGCCCGGCACCCGTTCCCACGGCAGGCAATACGTGGCAGAGGCCGTTGCTGCCGGTGCTTCTGCCGTGGTGACCGACATTCCGGGACTTGATGCAGGTAAAGCAACAGTATTGCAGGTGCCTGACACACGTCTTGCCCTGGCGCTGCTTTCGGCCTGCTACTATGATTACCCGTCACGGGAGCTTGTGCTTGTCGGTGTAACAGGGACCAACGGCAAAACAACAACCACCCACCTGATAGACGCATTGCTGCAGGCGAAGGGAGCTGCAACCGGGCTGATAGGGACTGTAGCTTACCGGGTACGCGGCCGCTCTTATCCGTCCGCGGCAACAACGCCCGAGGCCAGCGACCTGCAGTTTTTACTGCGGAAAATGGTTGATGAAAGAGTAACCTATGTTACCATGGAAGTGTCATCACATGCCCTAGCCTGGCATCGCACCATTGGTTGTGACTTTGATACCGTTGTCCTGACCAATATTACCGAGGATCATCTTGATTTTCACCGGACCTTCGAACACTATTTTAGCAGCAAAAGCAAGCTTTTTGCCTGGCTTGGCTCCATGCCCGTCAAGGGCGGGCGGCTGCGGCGGGCGGTCATTAACGGCGACGACTCCCACTGCCGGCAGCTGGTTGACCTGACGCCGGCGGAATACTTGCTCTACGGGTTGTCTTCCCACTGCCATGTCAGGGCTTCCGATATCAGGGTGACGCGGGAAGGGGTCCGCTACCGCCTGGATACGCCGGCGGGAGGACTGACACTGCAACTGCGGATGACAGGGCTTTTTTCCGTCTATAATTCCCTGGCGGCTGTCTCCGTAGCGTTGCTGGAGGGTATGGACCTTGCCCGGATTAGGACGGTTCTGGAGGAATATCCCGGTGTGCCGGGGCGTTTTGAAATTATCGATGCGGGCCAGGAATTCACGGTGATAGTGGATTATGCTCATACTCCCGACGGCCTGGAAAATACTTTGCGCGCCATCCGTGAATTTGCCGACAAAAGGGTAATTACGGTTTTTGGCTGCGGTGGGGAAAGGGACCGCAGCAAGCGGCCGTTAATGGGCGAAGCTGCCGGAATTTACAGTGATTTTTGCATCGTTACCAGTGATAATCCCCGGAGAGAAGATGAATGGCAGATCATAGCGGAAATTCTGCCGGGCTTAAAAAAAGTAAAAGGCAGAAATGCTTATCTTATACTGCCTGACCGCCGGGAAGCCATTACAGTTGCTCTGCAGATGGCAGAGAAAGGCGATGTTGTGCTGATTGCCGGGAAAGGGCATGAAACGGAGCAGGTATTCAGGGATTACGCCGTTCCTTTTGATGATCGTCAAATTGTCCGGGAATGGCTGCAGAGGAGACGGGATGATAATGGAAATGGATTGCAGGGCGGTGGCGGCGGCCGTTAACGGCAAAATAATTTCCGCAGGCGCAGCAGAACAGCTTATCCGCCTGCTGGTTATTGATTCCAGGCAGGTAGAGCCTGGTGATTTTTTCATTCCCCTAAAGGGCGAACATACAGACGGGCACAGCTTTATCGGACACGCTGCTGAAAGAGGCGCCATTGGCTGTTTTGTCAGCAGGACCGACATAGATTTGCCGCCGCGCATAACCGCCATTGCCGTCCCTGATACATTGACAGCTTTACAGTCTTTGGCCCGGGCATACAGGCGGCGCTTCAGCCTGCCGGTAGTCGGCATTACAGGTTCTGTGGGAAAAACAACAACCAAGGATTTGCTCTCGGCTTTTTTATCGGTACGCTACAAGACACTGAAAACAGAAGGCAATCTTAATAACGAAATCGGCCTGTCGCTAATGCTTTCACGCCTGGATTCCGGCGTGGAGGCGGCTGTTTTGGAAATGGGAATGAGCGGGCCCGGAGAAATTGATTTTTTGGCGGAAATGGCTCAACCGAAAATAGGAGTCATTACATATATTGCCGAATCGCATTTGGAAATGCTGGGCAGCCGTGAAAATATTGCCCGGGCAAAGGCGGAGTTGCTGAAGCACCTGCCGGAGGACGGACTTGCCGTTGTCAATGGCGACGAACCGCTGCTCAAACCATATCTGGAAGAACTGCGCTGTCCCGCCGTTACCTTTGGCTTTTCTCAAGATGCGGAGATACGCTGTACTTCTGTCAGGACGGAAAAAGGGAAAAAAGTTGTCTGCCTGCAGCAAAAGGGCTACCGGCCGCTCTCCCTTGTTATGCCCCTGCCGGGGCGGCACAATATCTACAATCTTATGGCAGCCGTTGCCGCCGCCAGGTTCCTGCAGGTTACAGACAGGGAAATCAGAGAAGGGCTCGGGCGGGTCCGGCTGAGCGGGATGCGTTTGGAAAAAATTATTATGCCTGCCGGCTATAACGTGATTAACGATTCTTATAATGCCAGCCCTACTTCAGTGGCGGCCGCCCTGGATGTTTTAGCCGATGAGGCAGGCAGGGCGGGGAAAATAGCCGTATTAGGGGACATGCTGGAGCTTGGTCCCCTGGAGGAGGAGGGGCACCGGAAGGTCGGGCGACTGGCGGCAAAACATAAGCTGAAAGGTTTGATATTAATCGGCCGGCGGGCTGCCTGGATTGCGGAAGCTGCCGTAAATTCCGGCATGCAGCGGGAAACCGTGCGAATATGTGACAGCCATGAGCAAGCGGCTCAAGAGCTTGCGGCAATGGCGGCAAGCGGCGACTGGGTTTTAATTAAAGGCTCCCGCGGGATGCGCCTGGAGAGAGTGCTGGAAATATTGCAGGAGGAAGATAAATGAACCGTCCCTTGGTACAAACGGCATTGGCCGCTTTTTTAACCGGAATAATTTTGGCTCCCTTTTTTATCTCTTTTGTACGGAGCAGGTCTTTCGGGCAGCAAATCCGGGAAGAAGGCCCCAGGCGGCATTATAAAAAAGCAGGAACTCCGACGCTGGGAGGCGTGATTTTCCTGCTTGCCCAGATTCCTGCCGTTTACTTTTTTGCCCCGAAAAGCAAAGCTTTGCTGCTGGCAGTTTTTTTAGCGCTGGGCAACGGTCTGATTGGTTTTATTGACGATTATCTGAAAATAGTCCGCAGGATGTCCCTGGGACTCAAAGCCCGCAGCAAACTGTTGGGTCAGTTTATTATTGTACTTATTTTTTATGCCGGTTGGCATGCCTTTGGCCTGGCCGATACTGTTTTATCAGTTCCCTTTACGGCTTATACTTTTGATTTGGGACCGTTGTATTTCATTTTTCTGCTGTTTTTTGTCCTTGGGTACACAAACGCCGTCAATCTTACCGACGGCATTGACGGCCTGGCTGCCGGTACGGCCATCCTTACCTTTTTTGCCTACTGGCTGATAGCGGCAAACCGGGAACTATTGGGGCTTGCCCATTTTAGCGCAGCCATGGTGGGAGCTGTATTTGCCTTTTTAATCTTTAACCTCCATCCTGCCCGGATATTTATGGGGGATGTGGGGTCGCTCTCCCTGGGCGGTGCCCTGGCCGCGCTGGCAGTATTGACGAAAACGGAACTTTACCTGCTGATCCTTGGCGGTGTATTTGTCATTGAAACGCTGTCAGTAATTATCCAAGTTCTCGTTTTCCAGAGTACGGGCAAAAGGGTTTTCCGCATGAGCCCGCTGCACCATCATTTTGAACTGGCCGGCCACAGTGAATGGCGGGTGGTGACCGGCTTCTGGGCGCTTGGCTTTGTTTTTGCCGTGATCGGACTTTTGCAGCTGGGAGTATTGAAATAAAGTGGGGAAAAGCGACATTTTCCGGAATTTAAGCGGCAAGAAAATTCTTGTTATCGGCCTGGCGCGCAGCGGCATGGCAGGTGCCCGGCTGCTGCTAGATTACGGTGCCAGGGTTATAATTAATGAACTCCGCCCAGAAAAAGATTTAACGGAAGAAGAACGGGATTTCCTTGCATCCTACCCGGAAATTACCTTTGTCGGCGGTGGGCATCCGCCGGGACTTGTTACCGGGGAGACGGCCTTTGTCCTGAAAAATCCCGGTGTTCCGCTGCAGCTCGCACCTGTCAGGGAGGCTGAAGACCTCCGTATACCTGTCATCAGTGAAGTAGAACTTGCAGCTCATTTTCTAAAAGCTCCGCTAATTGCCATAACAGGGACAAACGGCAAGACCACTACTTCCGCCCTGACGGGAGAAATATTTAGAGCAGCCGGCAGGAAGACCTTTGTCGCCGGAAATATCGGTCTGCCGCTTGCCACCCTGGTCGGCAAAGACAAACCGGACGATATTGTAGTTGCTGAAGTAAGCAGTTTTCAGCTGGAAGGAACCATAGATTTTAATCCCCGTTTGTCCGCAATTTTAAATATTACTCCCGACCACCTGGACCGCCATGGTTCCCTGCAGTCTTACAGGGAGGCAAAAACAAAGATATTTGCCAATCAATCAGCCGCTGATGCGGTAGTTCTTAATGCCGATGATCCGGAAACCTTTGCCCTGCGTCATCTGCCGGCCTGCCGGGTTTACCTTTTCAGCCGCAAAAAAGAAGTTGGCCGCGGTGTTTTCCTGGCTGACGGGATGATTGTTTTTCGGGACGGGAAAAAGGAAAAGGAAATCTGCAAATATACTGAAATTAAAATCCCCGGCCTGCATAACCTGGAGAATGCGTTGGCAGCGGCTCTTTTAGCCTGCCTCGGCGGAATAGAGCCGCGTGTAATAGCCAAAACCCTGTCTTCCTTTTCCGGTGTGCCCCACCGGCTGGAGCTTGTCAGGACCCTGGCGGGAGTAGATTATATTAACGATTCCAAGGGAACAAATCCCGCCGCCGCCATAAAGGCGCTGGAAGCTGTAAACCGGCCTGTCATACTTATTGCGGGCGGGTATGAGAAAGGGGCGGACTTTTCTTCCTTTGCGGAGAAGGTAAAGGAAAAGGTTTTGCATGTATTCCTGATTGGCCAGACGGCCGGCCGCCTGGCAGACGCCCTGGAAGGTGTGGGCTACTATTCTTATGAACTGGCTCCGACGCTGGAGAAAGCCGTGGCAGGGGCCCATGACCGCGCCCGGGCCGGCGATGTGGTTCTTCTATCCCCGGCCTGTGCTTCCTGGGATATGTTCAAGGATTTTGAAGAGCGCGGGGAACTGTTTAAACGTCTAGTCTGGGCTTTAGGGGGATAAACATGACCGGCAACAGCGAAAACAGGATCCGAAAAAAAAAGGAAGCGGATTTTATAATTTTATTTGCCACACTGACCCTGGTGGCAATCGGCATTGTAATGGTCTTCAGTGCCAGTTACTATGTGCTGCATGAACGAAACGACCCGTATTTGCACCTGCGCCGGCAGGTGATGTGGGCGGCTTTGGGTATGGCCGGTATGTTTTTTTTCAGCAATGTCAGCTACTGGAAACTTAAAAGATGGACCAATGCGCTCCTGATTTTCAGCTTCCTGCTGCTGCTTGCCGTTTTTGTTCCCGGTCTCGGCGAGGAAATATACGGAGCCCAGCGCTGGATCAGAATCGGCGGTTTTACCGGCCAGCCCTCTGATTTGGCAAAAATCGCCCTTATACTGTTTGCTGCAGCTTATTTGGCCCGCAGGGATATACGGGTAAACAGATTTGTTGAGGGGCCTTTGCCTGTAATGGCGGTAATGGTGATATTTGTTGCCGTTATCCTAAAGCAACCCGATCTGGGAACCGCCGTGGCCATAGCCGGTACGGTCATGGTTATTATTTTTGTAGCGGGAATGCAGCTTTGGCAATTGTTCCTCATTGTTCTTGCTGCGCTGCCTGCTATGGCTTATCTGGTTTTTAGCGAGAGCTACCGTTTGCAGCGCTGGCTTTCTTTCCTGGACCCCTGGGCTGATCCCTTAAAAACCGGCTACCAGGTCATTCAGTCCCTGTATGCCATTGGTTCAGGGGGGCTGTTTGGCATTGGTCTGGGATTTGGCAGGCAGAAAATGTTTTACCTGCCCGAGCCGCACAGTGATTTCATTTATTCCGTTATCGGCGAGGAACTCGGCTTTATAGGCGCTGTTACCATACTGCTTTTGTTTTTCCTTTTATTCTGGCGCGGCATAAAAGTAGCGCTGATGGCTGCAGACGGTTACGGAAGCCTTCTGGCCACAGGTATTACCGCCATGATTGCCCTGCAGACATTGATGCATGTGGGAGTTACAACGGGGTCGCTGCCGGTTACGGGTATCAACCTGCCGCTGATAAGTTCCGGCGGTTCATCACTCTTCTTTACACTCTGCAGTATCGGCATCTTGCTTAATATTTCCAAATATGCCGACAGGTAAGGTTTTAAAAGTGTACAAGCTTTCCTGCTGCAGCGGGCTTTCCACGTTCCCGGGATTGCGCTGCTGCTCCTGCTGATTTATGACAGCGATTTTATTGCAGCAGGTTTAAAAAAAGCAATTGTCGAATTATTATCGACAAAAAACGCCTGCTTTCACTTGCCCCGTGAAACACACTATGGCGATATTTGCATACTATAAAATACGGTATGGGTTGAATGCGGAGGTGCACATGGAAAAGATTGCCCGGGAAATTGCTGCCAAGATAACAGGGCCTGTCAAACGTTCCGTGCCTTTGAAAAATTATACATCTATTAAAATTGGCGGCCCGGCGGATCTGTTTATTGAACCGCAGAATATCAGTGAGCTGGCCTATGTTACTGCCAGCCTGCAGAAGGCGGGCATCCCCTGTTTTATTTTAGGCAGCGGTACAAATCTTCTGGTTCATGACAGGGGTTACCGGGGTGCAGTAATACGCCTGGGCGGTGAATTTAAAAAATACTGTTTTACCGGCCTGCAAGTTGTGGCCGGTGCGGCAGTTCCGCTGCCCCTCCTGGTCGGCGAAGCTTGCCGGCGGGGGCTCTCAGGTCTGGAGTTTGCTGCCGGTATTCCCGGAACAACGGGTGGTGCACTGGTTATGAATGCCGGTGCTCATGGTTCATCTTTAGGCGATCTTTTGGTTAAGGCAGAGATTTTTTCGTGCAGCAGTCAGGAAGTACATACCTATCTGCCGGAAGAATTGGAGTTGTCTTACCGGAAGAGCAGCATCCTTCCCGGTCAGGTTGTTTGTTCCGTGACGCTTCAGCTTGAGAAGAGAGCCATGGCGGAAATATCTGCCGTGTGCGAAGAATTCCTGCAGTACAGGAAAATACGCCAACCTCTTCAGCCCAGTGCCGGAAGTATTTTTAAAAACCCTCCGGGTGGAATTGCCGGCAGACTTATCGAAAATGCCGGACTGAAAGGTTGCCGGCTGGGTGGGGCGATGGTCTCCGATGTTCACGCCAATTTTATTGTCAACTTCCGGCAGGCCAGCTCAGAGGACGTCGCCAAGCTGATTGATATGGTGCGCACGGAAGTGGCAAAAAAATTCGGTATTAAATTGGAATTGGAGGTCCGTCTGCTCGGTTATTAACGGGGAAGGTGGAGGCATGGAGAAATATGTAATACGCGGGGGGAATAAACTAGAGGGAACTGTTCGCATAGGCGGCTCCAAAAATTCCATATTACCTATCCTGGCAGCAGTTTTGCTTAATAAAAGCAGTGATGAAATAATACTTACCAACGTACCTCGCATCCGGGATGTTGTTAAAATGGTGGATATCCTGCGCAGTCTTGGTGCCCGGATCACCTGGAGCGGCAAAGACATGGCCATCCAAACCGATAATTTGACCGGGTACGCCGTTGACGAAAAGCTGATGCGGGAAATGCGCTCTACGGTTTTCCTGATGGGGGCATTGCTCGGGCGTTTCGGCCAGGTCTGCATATCTCATCCCGGGGGATGCGCCATCGGGCAGCGTCCTATTGAACTGCACCTAAAGGGTCTGATGGCCTTAGGTGCACAGTTGAAAGAACAGCACGGATATATTTATGCTTCCTGTTCCCGTCTGACAGGAGCCGATATCCATCTTGATTATCCCAGTGTCGGTGCTACGGAAAACATTATCATGGCCTCTGTTTATGCACGGGGTACCACAACTATCAACAATGCGGCCAAAGAACCGGAAATTGTTGATTTGCAAAATATTCTCAATAAAATGGGAGCAAAAATCCGCGGTGCCGGTACAGACCAGATCCGCATCAAGGGAGTAACACAACTGCATGGTGCGGAATTCGGGGTTATTCCCGACCGCATAGTGGCAGGAACAATGATGATGGCCGCTGCTGCCACAGGCGGCGATATTGTTCTGGAAAATGTTATTCCAGGGCATTTGGAAGCTGTGACGTCTAAACTGCGTGAAGCGAGTGTGCAGATACGGGAGGAGAATGACCGCCTGCGCATTCATGCGCCTCCCCGCTTAAAGGCCGTTGAGTTTGTTCGCACGCTACCGTACCCCGGATTCCCCACTGACCTGCAGGCACCTATGACAGCCGCTCTGAGCCGGGCAAAGGGGACCAGTATGATTGTTGAAAACGTCTTTGACTCCCGCTTTAAGCATGTCGGGGAATTGACCCGTATGGGAGCGCAAATAGTGGTTACTACAGACAACCGGACGGCCATAGTTCATGGTGTGGAAAAACTGACGGGCGCCGTCATCAAAGCTCCGGATTTAAGAGCCGGCGCAGCCCTTGTGATAGCCGGTCTGGCGGCTGAGGGTGAAACAATTGTGGAAGGACTGCAACATATCGACCGGGGCTATGAAAACCTGGAAGGCGACCTGGCCAGGCTGGGAGCAGATATAAGGCGAGTAAAAGTTTAGGCGGGCTGTTCCGGCAGCCCGCCGGTTCCCCAGTTCCTTAAACCGGAGGGCAGCAGTAATGGACAAGCACTTTCGCCCCAAAATATACTACCGAGCACGGAAAAAGAAAAAACCGGAACTGTTCCGGCGAGCAAGGAAATATTTACTTGGTGTCTTTTTGCTCTTTTTTGCAGTCTGGGCGGCCTACAGTTTTCTCAACTCCGGCTTTTTCAGCCTGGAAAAGATAGAAATAACCGGCCTTGACCGGCTGTCGGAAGAAGAAGTGCTGCAGGCTTTGCAGCTTACTCTGGGAGAGAATATCCTGAAAATCAAAATTTCCCAGCTGGAGGAAAGGCTGCTAAACCTTCCCCGTGTGGCCGGTGCAAATGTGACACGGCATCTGCCGAGGGAGTTGCATGTGGTTATTATTGAAAATGAACTTTTGGGCTTAATTCCTTATCAGGATTATTTTCTGGAAGTTGGAGAAAACGGGCTTATCCTTGATTCAGCCACTGCCGTGCAGGATTATGATTTGCCGCTGATAACGGGTTTGCAGCCGGTAGCCGGCACGGTCGGGGAAGCTGTTTGGGAGGGCAGGCTGCTGGAGGGAGTGCGGGATTTGTGCTCAGCCCTGAAAGAAGAGAAGCTTTTGGTTTCTGAAATTAACGTGGAAGATCCTGAAAACTTTGTTATTGTAACCATGGACGGTCTGGTTGTCTGGCTGGGCAATGAGAATTTTGCGGAAAAAACTCATATTTTAGTGCAGATTATTGGCAGGCTGAAAGACAGGCAGGAGGAAGGATACCTGGATTTACGGGTATCTTCGGCTCCGGCATTCCATATTACAGAATAGGAATTATTAAAAAACAGTAAGTCTAAAAAAAGGGAATACCTAACTCTTGTTGAATAAATCTATAATAGTTTAAGGAACGTGGTGAGGGGGTGTTGTGTGATGCGACGCAACTTAATTTGTGGTATGGATATCGGTACAACTCATGTCCGGGTTATAGTCGGGGAGTTAAATACGGACGGTACGATCAGTATTGTCGGTGTCGGGACAAGCCCCTCAAACGGTCTAAAAAAAGGGGTAATTGTCGATTTGGATAAAACGGTAGAGGCAATTACAGATGCAGTGGAAGAGGCCGAGCGCATGGTTGGATCCGCTATCCCTTCCACTTTTTTAGGTATTATCGGGTCCCATGTACAACTGATTGACAATCGCGGTGTAGTTGCCGTTGCCGGAGCGGACAAGGAAATAACAGAAGATGATGTGGAAAGGGTACTGCAGGCCGCCAAGGTTATAGCTCTCCCTCCGGACCGTGAGATTATCGATGTTATTCCCCGTGAATTTATTGTTGACGGGTATGACGGAATTTACGACCCCGTAGGAATGATCGGCGTGCGCCTGGAAGTGGATGCCATGGTCATAACCGGGACGATCACTTCCCTGCGTAATCTTTACCGCTGCGTGGAAAGGGCCGGTCTGGAAATAGAAGGCACCGTCCTCACCTCGCTTGCCAATGCGGAAGTTGCATTATCCCGTGATGAACTGGAACTTGGCACGGTGCTGGTAGATATTGGCGGCGGAACTACGGAAATTTCCGTTTATCAGAACGGGCATTTAAAAAACATCAGCGTTCTGCCTATCGGCGGTGATCATATTACAAGTGACATTGCCGTGGGCTTAAAGACAACACTGCAGAATGCCGAAAGGCTGAAACTTGATCACGGTATTGCCGCACAGCACCTTGCTGCCGACGATAAAACAATTGAACTGCCGCAAATTTCCGGAAAGAAACCGCGCATTGTCCCGGTAAAGGAGCTGGCAATGATTATTGAATCACGCCTGGTTGAGATTTTACATATTGCCGCTGAAGAGCTGGCTGAAATGGGTTATCAGGAACCGCTTCCGGGAGGGATAGTTTTGACCGGCGGCGTATCCCTTACCCGGGGTATTGTTGAGCTTGCCGAACAGGTTTTGCAGTCTTCCGTACGGGTTGCCCAGCCCGGTTATGTGGGAGTAAAAAGTCCGATTTATTCTACAGCCGTCGGTATTATTCACTACATACAGCATACTCAAATGCACAACTTAAAGGGTTTCCGGGGCAGCCGGGCATCTATCCCCGGTTTTTTCCTGAAAATAAAAAACTGGCTTCTGGATATGTTTGATTAAATTTGTTGTAGGAAGGGGAGGGCTATCTGTTGATCGAGTTTGATATTGAAGTTGAACAATTTGCCCAGATAAAAGTCATAGGTATAGGCGGCGGCGGCAGCAATGCCGTGAACCGGATGATAGAAGCCGGGCTGCGCGGAGTGGAATTCATTTCTGTTAATACGGATGCCCAGGCTCTTTATTTGGCAAAGTCGGAACGTAAACTGCAAATCGGAGAAAAGTTGACCAAGGGTCTTGGCGCCGGGGCAAATCCCGAAATCGGCCAGCAGGCGGCGGAAGAAAGCAGAGAAGAAATAAAGAATATTTTAAGCGGTGCCGACATGGTATTTGTTACCGCCGGTATGGGCGGAGGCACGGGTACGGGTGCCGCACCGGTGATTGCGGAAATAGCCCGGGAATTGGGTTCCCTGACGGTGGGCGTGGTAACAAAGCCCTTTACCTTTGAAGGCAGGCGGCGGCAAACAACTGCGGAAAAGGGCATTGCCGAACTGAAAAATAAGGTTGATACACTGATTGTCATTCCCAACGACAGGCTGTTGCAGGTTGTGGAAAAACGCACCCCCATTGTTGAAGCTTTTCGTATAGCCGATGATGTTCTGCGTCAGGGTGTACAGGGGATTTCTGATTTAATTGCCGTTCCCGGTTTGATAAACCTTGATTTTGCCGATGTAAAAACAATCATGAAGGAAACAGGAGATGCCCTGATGGGCATCGGTGTAGCATCCGGGGACAATCGTACAGTGGAAGCTGCCAGGGCTGCAATTTCCAGCCCGCTTTTGGAAACTTCCATTGACGGGGCCCGCGGTGTCCTCCTGAATATAACGGGTGGTTCCGATCTTGGCCTGTTTGAAGTCAACGAAGCGGCAGACATAGTGGCGGAAGCGGCGGACCCTGATGCCAACATTATTTTCGGAGCGGTGATAGACGATTCCCTGCAGGATGAAGTACGTGTCACGGTAATCGCCACAGGCTTTGACAACCGTGCTTCCGAGCGCAGGCAGCTCATGGACGAGTTGAGCCGAAAGTCTTTTAATGCCGATGATATTGATATCCCGGCTTTCCTGCGCCGCAGGCGCAGTTAAAATCGCCCTTTACGGCAAAAAAAGCTGTGGGTAGCGGGAAATAACAGAAAACTGCATGCTGTTCCTCGAAACGGCATGCTTTTTTGTTGCAAAAATTCCCGTTCGACACGGCGTTGTGACAAAATATTAAAGGTAAATAGTTTATAATTTGGCATAGATATCCGAAACAGGGCATATAATTTAGCGGTTTTGTCCGACTAGATCAGGGCGGGGTGCAGAGAATGTATGTCGAAGATCTCCTTGCCCTCAATTTGCTGATGAACGGTTTTTTGCTTTACCTGGCGGCCTGTTTAACGGGCAGAAAGATAAAAGGAGGGCGCCTTTTGGCCGGAAGCCTGGTGACCGCCCTTTACAGTTTGGCTGCTTACCTGCCGGCTTCCGTCATCTTTTTTTCCTGGGCGGGGAAAATTATTGTCTCCATACTGGCGGTACTGCTTACCTTCCGCCCCCGCCGGGCAATAGAAACAATCCGCCTGTGCGCCGCATTTGTTTTTACTACTTTTTTTGTGGCCGGAACGATTTTTTCCTTTTATTTTTTTGCCGGCGGCCAGCCTGTGATAAGAGGGGGCATTTTTTACTTGAGTTTACCGCAGCCCGGACTGTTGTTTAAAGGTTCGGTTGCCGCCTTTTTGCTGTTTGCCGGGATCTGTTTTTACAGTATCCGGCAGCGGAAGCGGCAGGGCTTGTGCTACCAACTGCAGGTTTTTGACGGGGATAAGAAAATTACTGTTCCGGCGCTGCTTGATACGGGCAACCAGCTGCGAGACCCGCTGACAGGCAGTCCCTTATGTGTTGCGAGCTACCGTATTCTGCGGGTACTTCTGCCACAAAAACTGCAGGAAGCTTATGAGAGGGGAAGTGATCCCGTTTCCGCCCTGGGTGAAATCCCGGACAGTACTGCCGCCCGTTTCGGAGTAGTACCGTTTCGTTCCCTGGAAAGTTCGGGAGTGCTGGTTACATATCGTCCGACTCTGGTTGTTTTGGAGGGGAATGGGTACAGGGAGGAGAGAAATGATTTGTCCTTTGCTCTGACAAGCAAGCCTTTGCAGCTGGAAAATGAAGCAGAAGTGCTGCTGCATCCGCAAATCTTTAATTTTTCCGGGGGTGGGGATGATTGAAGCTCATATTATACCTGAAACTCTGGTTGCGCCTGCAATACATCAGGCTGCTTGGACGCCTGGGCCGGCAGTTTTTACCGGAGGTTTTTTATGTCGGCAGTTCGGAAACCCTGCCGCCTCCCCTTTCCCAGGATGAAGAAAATTATTTGCTGGAAAAACTGAAACGGGGAGATTGTGCTGTTAAAACAGTGCTGATCGAACGCAACCTGAGGCTTGTGGTTTATATTGCCAGGAAATTTGAAAACACGGGCATCTATATTGACGACCTTGTTTCAATCGGCACCATCGGCTTGATTAAAGCCGTCAACACATTTGATCCTCATAAGAATATCAAACTGGCCACCTATGCTTCCAAGTGCATTGAAAATGAAATATTAATGTTTTTAAGAAGAAATAATAAAGTTAAGGCCGAAGTGTCCTTTGACGAACCGCTGAATGTGGACTGGGACGGAAATGAGCTTTTGCTTTCCGATGTGCTGGGGACGGAAAGTGACCTGGTTTTAAAAAACATCGAAGCTGAAGTGGAACGAAAACTGCTTTATACGGCGATCGGCAAACTGGGCTGCCGGGAAAGGCGGATTATGGAACTGCGCTTTGGGCTGCTCGGGCAGGAGGAAAAAACGCAGAAAGAAGTGGCGGGCATGCTTGGCATCTCCCAGTCATATATATCCCGGCTGGAAAAAAGGATTATCAAGCGTTTAAGAAAGGAAATAAAAAAAATGGTATAAAAAGCAAGGATACAGCTTTTGCTAAAGCAGGCAATCATTAGCTGAATAAAAAGACCTGCTTCGGAAATACTGCTGATATAAAGGCAGGGTATATCTTCCTTGCTATTTTCAGCCGGGAGGGAATTGAGACTGATTAACAAAGTTGAAATCTGCGGAGTCAATACAGCCAAACTGCCTGTTCTGACAAATGAGGAAATACGCAAACTTTTTATAAAGCTCCGGGCTGGTGATGAAACTGCCAGGCAAAAGCTTGTGAAGGGGAATTTACGGCTGGTATTGAGCGTTATCCAGCGTTTTAACAACCGTGGAGAATTTGTAGACGACCTTTTTCAGGTTGGCTGCATTGGTTTAATAAAAGCAATAGATAATTTTGATTTGGGACAGAATGTTAAATTTTCCACTTATGCCGTGCCCATGATTATCGGTGAGATACGCCGTTACCTGCGGGACAACAATCCCATAAGGGTTTCCCGTTCTCTCCGTGATATTGCATACAAGGTACTGCAAGTACGTGACAGTCTGGCCAACCGTTTTGGACGGGAGCCCAATATCAGTGAAATTGCCTCGGAATTGAATCTCAGGCGGGAAGACATAGTATTTGCCCTGGATGCAATCCAGGAGCCGGTGTCCTTGTTTGAGCCGATTTATCATGACGGCGGAGATCCGATTTTTGTGATGGACCAAATAGCGGATGAGAGAAATGAGGATGAAAAGTGGCTTGAGGTTCTGGCCATTAAAGAAGCGCTGCAGAAACTCAGCGACAGGGAAAAGCTGATCCTGACGCTCCGCTTTTACCGGGGCAAAACACAGATGGAAGTTGCCGACGAAATCGGCATTTCGCAAGCCCAGGTATCGCGCCTGGAAAAAGCGGCTCTTGGACATTTGCGCAAACATGTACAATAACAGGAGGTGGGAGAAGGTGCACAAGAAAAATTTCAGTCAGGCAGGCGCAGGACTGGCATTTCTGCTTTTTCTTACGGTGTTCCTGTCTCCGCCAGGTGAAGCGGTTCCGGCTTTTAATCAGTCCAACCTGATTAGGGTGGCTGAAGTGAGAGAAGTGGACGGCGTATATTACTACCGCCGCGTAGCCCCTGTTTCAGAATTGCTGCCCTGAATTTCTTGCTGATTGACAAAAAGAGAGCCTTTGTGTTCTCTTTTTTTCTTTTCCGGAAAATTTTTTGGCTGCTGCGGCATACAATGTAGGAAAAGGCACAATCAGAGGTGCAAAATGATTAAAATATCGGACCTGCGCAACCGGGAAGTCATAAATATAGTGGACGGCAGAAGGCTGGGGACGATCTACGACCTTGACCTGGACCTGGAAAACGGCCGGATTGCAGCAATTATTGTCCCCGGCTCAGCCCGGCTGCTGAATTTTTTGGGCGGCGGCAGGGATTTTGTTATCCCCTGGGAAAATATTGTGAAAATCGGTGTAGACACCATCCTTGTTGATCTGAAGGTAACCGCATATCCAAGCAGATAAAAAATAGGCCTTGAAACACAATATCTGGTGTTGTATAATTATGCCAGCACCAGATATTGTGGTTGAGGGGGGAGTGTTAGTGAAATGCCCATTCTGCGGATATTTGGACAGCCGTGTGATTGATTCCCGGCAGACTGAAGAAGGCAGTACCATCCGCCGGAGAAGGGAATGCATTGCCTGCGAAAAACGTTATACCACCTATGAAAAACTGGAGGATGTTCCTTTGCTTGTAGTAAAAAGGGATGGCAGCAGGCAGCTTTTTGACCGCAGCAAAATCATCAACGGCTTGATCCGGGCAGGGGGCAAACAAAAAATACCGCTGGCAGTATTTGAGGAATTGGTGGACAGTTTGGAAAGGGAGTTGCGGAATAGTTTTACCCAGGAAGTAACGTCCGATGAAATTGGGCAACGTGTTTTGGCAAAGCTTTATGAAATCGATGAAGTTGCCTATGTACGCTTTGCTTCTGTCTATCATAAGTTTAAAGACATTAACGATTTCAAAGAGGCATTGGCCAAAATGCCGCAAAAAAGGGAGAGAACAGAAAAGCGACAGAGAGCGGAGGGATAAAAGAGTGTTCACCGAAATTCGCAAACGGGACGGCCGGATAGTGCCGTTTGATGCGGAGAAAATAACGGATGCAATTTTCAAAGCCGCCAAAGCCGTAGGGGGAGAAAACAGAAAGATTGCCGAGAATTTAACAAACCAGGTTGTTAAAGAGCTGGCCAAGCTGGGCTATAACGGAGTGATTCCCACAGTAGAGGAAGTACAGGATGTGGTGGAAAAGGTACTTATAGAGAATGGACATGCCCGGACGGCCAAAGCCTACATACTGTACAGGGACAGGCGGACCCGGATCCGGGACGGAAAAAGCGATTTGATGGATACGGTAAGAGAAATTCTTAAAGAAACCAGCAGGGAAAATGCCAATGTTTCCAATTCACCGTCGGCAAAAATGCTGCAAATAGCCAGTGCCGCCAGTAAAAGCTATTACCTGACAAACCTGCTGCCCGAGGAGTTTTCCCAGGCTCACAGAAGCGGTCTTATTCATATTCATGATCTTGACTATTACGGCAAAACACTGAATTGCCTGCAAATAGACTTGTACAAGCTCCTGAAAAACGGTTTTAACACCGGATACGGCTATATCCGCCCGCCCAAGCGCATTGCATCGGCAGCGGCACAGACGGCCATAATTCTGCAGAGCAATCAAAATGACATGTATGGCGGCCAGAGTATTCCCCATTTTGACCGCGCCATGTCACAGATAATTGCGGACATGCCTTCCGAACCCGACGAAGATGAAATATTCCAGGCAATGGAGGGCCTGGTATATAATCTAAATACCATGCACTCCCGGGCCGGTGCCCAGGTTCCCTTTTCTTCCCTAAACTTTGGTACGGATACGTCCGAGTATGGACGTGCTGTCACCAAGGCATTGCTAATGGCTTTTGAAAGGGGCCTTGGACGTGGTGAAAGCCCTATTTTCCCCAATCTTGTCTTTCGCGTTAAAAAGGGAGTTAATTTAGATCCCGGAGATCCGAACTACGATTTGCTGCAGTATGCCGCAAAGGTGGCGGCCAAGCGCCTAAATCCCACTTTCAGCTTTATGGACAGCAGTTTCAACAGCAGGTTCGGTGATGAAGTGTCTTATATGGGCTGCCGGACCAGGGTTATTGCCAACCGGCACGGTGAGGAGGTGTCAGCCGGGCGGGGAAATATAGCCTTTACCTCCATTAACCTGCCCCGTCTGGCGCTGCAGACCAGGGATATCAACCTGTTTTACATTGAACTGGACCGCCTGATGCGCCTGGCAGCAAGGCAGCTTTTGCACCGCTTTGAAATACTTGGCAACTTGAGGGCCAAAGATTTACCGTTTTTAATGGGTCAGAACCTGTATATGGGCTCTGAAAACCTGCAGCCGGACGACCCCATTAAGGAAGTTATCAAAAACGGCACGCTGTCTATAGGTTTTATTGGCCTGGCAGAGACGCTTATGGTCCTGTTGGGCAAGCATCACGGGGAAGACCAGGAAGCCCGGAAGCTGGGCCTGGAAATTGTTGCTCATATGCATAAACGTATCCGGCAGTTCTCCGATGAATTTGACCTGAATTTTACTTTGCTTGCCACGCCGGCAGAAGGCCTATCCGGCCGGTTTGTCTCCTTTGACCGTGAATTGTTCGGAGTTATTCCCGGAGTGACCGATAAAGAGTACTATACCAATTCCGTTCATGTGCCTGTCAATTATGCGATGTCTCTTTTCGATAAACTGAGCATCGAAGGCGAATACCACAAGTACTGTGATGCCGGACATATTGCATATGTGGAATTGGAGTCGCCGCCCGGCGAAAACTTTGAAGCGGTGGAACAGATTGTCAGGCATATGTATAATTCTGATGTCGGTTACGGGGGAATCAATTACCCTATTGACGAATGCAAGAGCTGTGGGTACAGCGGAATTATTGATGACTGCTGCCCCAGCTGCGGCGGGACATATATCCGCCGGATACGGCGGATAACAGGCTACCTGTCAACAGAAGACCGTTTTAACAGCGCAAAGCTGTCCGAACTGCGGGACAGGAAGCCTCACTGCCGCTAGACTGAAATAAACGGAGGTGCCCGGATGCAGCTAAAAATAGCCGGCTTGCACAAAAACAGCGTGGTGGACGGGCCCGGGCTGCGGACGGTGGTTTTTGTCCAGGGATGCCCGCATAATTGTTGCGGTTGCCACAATCCGGAAACCCATGACCCGGACGGCGGGTCCCGGGTAGAGATAAACGAGCTGGCAGAGCAGATTCTGGCGGAAAAAGGCTTAAGCGGAGTCACTTTTTCCGGAGGAGAGCCTTTTATGCAGAGCAAGGCTCTGTCAGTTCTGGCAGCCATATTAAAAGAACGCGGCATCAATCTGGTAGTCTACAGCGGGTATACATTTGAACAACTGACGGAAATGGCAAAGGGTGATCCGGCTGTAGCAGAACTTTTGGCAGCTGCCGATCTGTTAATTGACGGCCCGTATGTACAAGAAGAGCGCGATTTGTCCGTTTTGTACCGCGGTTCGCGCAACCAGCGCATAATAGATGTGCCGCAAAGCCTGCAGTCCGGCACGGTTATCCTGTCTCCGCTGCATTTCCGGGGGCTTAAAAAGGAAAATGCGTAAGAACAAAGAGACTGTTCTGTCATCCGCAGGTATTCATTATTTAAACTTTAGCAACTTGCAAAAGGACGGTTTGCTGCATGGATTTACCCTGCGGGCCGGCGGGGTAAGCCCGCCGTCCTATGACAGCCTTAATTTGGGGCTGCATGTGGGAGACAGGAATGTGCACCGGAACCGCAGGCTGCTGGCTAAAGCCCTGGGCTTTGCGCCGTAGGCAATTACTTCAGGATGCCAGGTTCACGGCACCGTTATACGGGAGGTTGGCGCAGGGCAGAGAGGCTTGGGCCATGCAACCATGGAAGACGCGCTGCCGGAAACCGATGGCTTGCTTACGGCTGAACCCGGTGTGGTATTGGCATCCTATGCGGCAGACTGTGCAGTACTTTTCTTTTTTGACCCGGAACAGCGCTGGATAGGGCTCGCGCATGCCGGCTGGAGGGGAGCCGTTCTCGGCATGGGAGCGCTGATGGTGGAAAGCCTTGTTCAAAGGGGCTGCCGCCGGGAGGACCTCTGCGTTGCCGTTTCACCTGCGATAGGATTTTGCTGCTACGAAGTCGGCGAGGAGGTTGTTGCTGCCGTTGACAGCAGGCTCCACCGGCAGGTTTTCAGAACGGAAAGGGGAAAAGTGTATTTTAATTTCTCCCATTTTCTTTGCTTGCAGCTTACAGACGCAGGAATAAGCAAAAACCGCCTTTTCAAAAGCTGTTACTGCACCAGTTGCCGGCGGGATATGTTTTATTCCTACCGTGCCGCCGGCGGAAGAACAGGCCGGATGGCAGGGGTGATTGCACTATTATGGTAGAAAGACAAAAGAATAAAGCCGGTAGGAAATATACTGTCATTGTCGGAGAAAAGGGAAAAACACAGCCCGTAAAGAAGCTGCTTTACTGTTTACTTGCAGTGGCCGCTGTATTGCTTTGCCTGTATGCTGTCTACCCTGTAGCCAAAACCATAGTGGCGCGTTTGACTGTCGAAACCGTAATTGCAAGGGAAAGTTTTCTCGATCAAAAGCTGGCTGTCGAAGGTGTTGTTGTCCGGGATGAACAATTGGTCAGATCTCCGGCCGGCGGTACCTTGCATATTCTTGCCGGCGAAGGGGAGCGTGTGGCCTTTGGTTCTCCCGTTGCGGAAATAGTATCGGCAAGTGGCGAGAAGCATCTTGTGACGGCGCCTGCTCCCGGCGTAGTCTGCTTTTCCCTTGACGGCTGGGAAGGCGAGCTGCAGCCCGCATTTCTTGAAAATATTAATGTTTCGCGGGTTAAGGAAGCGGAAAGCCGGCTGCTGGAAGCAAAAGAAGGTTCCGAAGTAAGTAAAGGTTCGCTGCTTTGCAAGATTATTAATAATTATACCTGGTATTTTGTTGCGGAAGTTCAAAAAGACCGTCTTGCAGAGTTGGAAGGCAGAAAGACAGTGAGTGTATGCTTGGCCTTCGCCCCGGACACGGTTGTTTCCGCCAAGGTGATTGGGTCCGGCAGAGAAAAGACGGAAAACATTATTTTAAGGATAGAACAAGAGATAGCGGGATGTTCCCAGGTGCGGTTTACCGGTGCCGAAATAATTACCCGGCGGGTGAAGGGGATAGTGGTTCCCGCTTCCGCCGTTGTTATTGCGGGAGAAGAAACGGGTGTATATGTGGTGAGGCGTTCGGTAGTCAATTACTGTCCCGTTGAAGTAGTTGCAATAGGCGGAGAACAGGTTGTGGTTACGGGTATTTCCCCGGGGATGCCGGTAATTGCCAACCCCGGATGGATAAAGGAAGGTCAGAAAATATGACGGATTTAGCGCGGAAGCTTGCGGAAATAAAAAACAATATAGCGGCTGCCGCCGCCCGCTGCGGGAGGAAGCAGCCCGTCGAGCTGCTGGCCGTGACAAAAACGGTTCCGGTGGAGACGATTGCCCAAGCTGCAAAGCTCGGACAAACAGCTTTCGGGGAAAGCCGTGTTCAGGAAGCTTTGCCGAAAATAGAACGTTTGCCCTGGGTTGAATGGCATCTAATCGGCCGCCTGCAGACAAATAAAGTCAGGAAGGCAGTTGGCAAATTTTCGCTTATTCATTCGCTGGACCGCTGGAAGCTGGCGGAAGCGCTGCAGGAAGAGGCCGAAAGGCAAGACCGGACAGTGCGGGTTCTGCTGCAGGTAAATATTGGCCGGGAGCCGCAAAAGGGCGGTTTGGACCCGGGTGAGGCGGAGGAATTTTTACGTGAGGCTTCTTCGCTGTCCCGGCTGAAAATCGAGGGATTGATGGCCATACCGCCGCTTGGCGAAGACCCGGAAGAATCCCGCCCGTATTTCCGGGAAATGTTTGCTCTCTACAGCAAACTGCGGGAATCCGGTGCAAAGCTCAGCATTCTATCGCTGGGGATGTCCAATGATTATATTGTTGCTGTGGAGGAGGGGGCTAATCTTGTGCGGATTGGCAGTCTGCTTTTTGGAGAGAGAACCCGATAGGAGGAGTTAGAATGGCAAAATTTTGGGAAAAGGCGCTAATGTTTCTGGGATTAATCGAAGAAGCTGAAGAAGAAGAATATATTGAAGAAAAAGAAGTCGCCAGGCTGCGGCCGGAAAGGAAGAGGGCAGTTGTGAATATGCACGGCAGCGGCGGCAGAAATATGCGGCTGGTTATTACGAAACCCCGTGAATTTGCCGAAGCGCAGGCAATAGTTGAACATATTAAGAACAAAAAACCTGTCCTGGTTAACCTGGAAGAAACGGACAAACTAGAAGCGAGGCGGATTATTGACTTTATTTCAGGGGCAACTTATGCTGTGGATGGAAATATGCAGAAAGTCAGCCAGCAGATTTTTGTCTTTGCTCCTGCCCAGGTGGAGGTTAATGCGGAATTCCGCAGGGAGCTTAATGAACGCGGCGTGGTAGTAACGCTGGAAGAATGAGGAGCTGACGCCATTGACGGCATTTCGCATTTATTACATTATTGACCTGGTACTGGATATTTATTTTTGGCTGCTCATTGCCAGAATTATTTTTCCTTTGCTCCGGCTGGGCCGGGATGCCCATCCCCTGCTTTTGCAGCTGCGCCGTCTTGTTTATTTGTTAACGGAACCGGTGCTCTCGCCGATTCGCAAGCGCTTAATGCCTATTCAACTGGGTCCCGGTGCCTATCTTGATCTCTCACCGCTGGTTGTTATGCTGATTCTGCATTTACTGCGCAGTATTGTCTACCGCATTCTTCTTTGATTTGCCGGGAGGGAAGTTATGGACAGGGAAACAATTATTCAGTTGTTTGACGATGAACTCTCCAGGCGCACGGCAGCGGTTATTTTGGACCATGCCACCCGGGCAGAGCAAAAAAGGAAAATGCAGCTTACCGATTTTCTTGACCCTTTCCAGCAAAGAACTGCAGATAAGGTAATGCATTATTTTAAGGGACTTAAACAGGTGTCCTGGGGCGGTTATGCTTCTGCAGAGAGGGTTCGTGTTTTAGTTTTCCCGGCAGAAGAACAGCTGTCAACTGCCGATGTGCCCCTGGCTTACGCCGCAATTACTTTAAGTGCATCAGATGCCGGGATTACGCACCGTGATTATCTTGGCGCCCTTTTGGCCTTGGGCCTGCGCCGGGAAAAAATAGGAGACATCATTGTCCTGCCGGACGGCGCCGCCCAGGTTGTATTACATCCCGAGATCATTTCTTATGTGCTTGCCAATTTGCAAAAAGTCGGTAAATACAATGCCAGGGTGGAGGAAGTCACAGCGGAATCCCTTACTATACCGGCCGGGCGGACGCGGGAAATTATGACCACCGTTGCCAGCCTGCGCCTTGATGCCGTAGCGGGTTCCGGTTTTGGGGTGTCCCGCAGCAAAATGGTGCCGGTCATCCGGGCAGGCCATGTCAAAGTGAACTGGCAGTCGGCAAAAAACGCCGGCATGGCCGTGAAAGCAGGCGATGTCATTTCAGTGGCGGGCCGCGGGCGGATAGAAATAGCTGAAATACTGGGCGAAAGCAAGAAAGGGCGCATCCGGCTACTCCTGAAAAAACATTTCTAAGCGGCAGGAATTAAAGTGTTATGAAGCGAAATACAGGAAGAGCCGGAAAAATATCGGGGGTGAATGGAAGTGCCGCTAACGCCAATTGATATTCAAAATAAAGAATTCAGCCGTTCTATCCGGGGTCTGTCACCGAGTGAAGTTGAAGAGTTCCTTAATCAGGTGGCAAATGATTTTGAAGAACTGATTAAGGAAAATATTGCAGCCAAAGAGCAGATCGCGCAGTTGAAGGAAAAAATAAACCATTATCAAAAGCTGGAGGAAACATTGCATAATGCCATTGTAGTAGCTCAGGAGACGGCTGAGGATGTAAAACGCAGCGCAACAAAAGAAGCAGAGCTGATCCGGCGGGAGGCTGAAAAGGAAGCTGCCCGGATTATTGAAGAAGCACGCTACAAGGCCAGCCGCATACTCACGGAACACGAAGAAGTATATAAACAAGCCCAGATATATAAAATGCGCTTTCGTTCCCTTGTGGAGGCTCAACTTGCCGCACTTGAAATGGAAGACTGGCTGACAGTCGAAGATGAAGATGTAAAAGAAGCGGTAAAAGGCGCCTGACAGGCGCGTCACTAAAAATATAAAGGCCCGGTTCCTGTACTTTAACAGGAGCCGGGCTTTTTTCATGCGCTCGGTGAGCGCATTTTCTGTGGCATGTCTAAAATTTCCTCCTTTTATTCCGGGCAAAGTCATATAAAGCTTTTTCCATTAATAGAAATATACCGCTACGCCAACCGGCGGACAAAAATATGTGGAAGAGGGAGGACGCTGTACATGAGAAAGGCACAGGTGCTAATCCTTTTGTTTGTTTTGTTGCTTTTGCTTTGTGCCTGCGCGAAAAATGAGGGCGGCCAAAATAACCCGCTGCAAAATGAGCCCGGCAGGGAAGAGCCGGGCAATACCCCTGGCAGCGGCAAACCGTACCCGAACGCCGATTCCGACGGCGGTATCAACCTCGACAAAATAGCCCACTATGACCGGGAATATGACTATACCCAAAATCCCAGGTATAGAGTAGCTTACCTGACAATAGAAAGCGGCCCTCTGTACCAGCAGTCTGCAGAAGCGTACGAGCACTGGGCTCCGCTGTATAACTGTGAATGGGCCGGTTTTCTGTCGGCCGGCGGTGATTCCGACTTGTTCCTGACGAACCTGCAGAACCTTATTGATCAGGGGGTGGAAGGCTTTATCCTTGACCCGGATGCATCAATCTGGCCGGCCGTTGTTTCCCTGCTTGAGCAGTATCCGGAAGTCAAATGGATGTCTCAAATGGCTCCGCCGCGTGACGGCGAGAGCGGTGAGGGTGTGCCCACTGGCGGTAATTTGTTAAATAACTATGTCGGCTTTGACAACTATGATTCCGGCCGGCAGCAGGTACTCAGGCTTGTCCAGTGGAAAAAAGAGAACCTGCCCGATGTGCCGTGGGAGGAGATTGGCTTTGTAGCCATGGCATTTTCCAGCTCCCCGCCGCTTCAGGAGCGTGTCATGGGAGCGGTTGATACCTGGGAAGCTGAAACGGGCTGCACAGATAACATCTTTATAGCAGATGCCGTTTCAACAGGCATTAACCTTCAGGGCGGCATAGATGCCGTAGGACCGGTCATTTCAACAAAAGATTATCAATACTGGCTGGTGGCCGGACTGATTGATGACTTTGCTCAAGCTGCGGCATCTGTCATTGACCAGCAGGGTCTGACTGACAATTCATGTGTTGTTGTTTTCGGCGGCTCGGGTCTTCAGATGCAGTGGGACGCCGGGCAGCAGGATTCATTCCGTTATGCACTCTTTACGGCTCAGAACCTGTATGCCGAGCCGATCATCGGCGCTGTTTACGCCTACCTCAACGGCTGGGCAACCCCGGATTCCATCTGGCCCAGCTGGATAATGCCGCATGATCACGGAAAGGACGGTCACACTTACTCGCAGCTCAGGCTGCCCACCGTCTGGCTTGAATATGAAACATACAAACACTATCTCGAATGGACCGATATGTATGCCAATGCCGACGCTTATCCCTACAGCAGGGAAGGGATTAATGTAAATGACTACACTCCGTTTTTAGAAATTCCTGAAGAATATAAAGTGCCGTGTACCTGTGAGTACTGCAGCGGATCGTAAGGAGGAAAACTGCAAACAAAGAAGTGCTGCCTGTGCAGTGCTACCGCGGGCGGGCGATGAAAATTTGCGCAAACCGGCAGTTGGCTGCCCTTTAAACGGGCAGCCAACTCAAGCAAAGGGAGCAATTATAGTCAGGGGTGGGTGAATGAATGTTAAAAACGTTGGAATTCCGGAAAATTGGCAAATCGTACCCGGGTGTACGTGCCCTTGACAGCGTCAGCTTTAAGGCGGAAGGCGGAAAGGTGCTGGCGCTGGTTGGCGAAAACGGTGCAGGTAAAAGCACTCTGCTTAAAATAATGAGCGGGGATCAAAAAGCTGATGAGGGCGAGATCCTGCTGAACGGGAAGCCTGTTGATTTCCCCGATCCCCGGGCGGCCATAGCGGCGGGCGTAGCCGTTATTTATCAGGATCGGCAGTTAATTCCCAATATGTCTGTGATGGAGAACATATTTCCGGACAACCTGCCCAGAACAAGGTTGGGTTTGTTTGATAAAAACAAATTATATACGAAGGCAAAGGAGATTATAAACACATTTGGCCTGCCTATAGATCCGGCGGAACAGGTGGGCCGCCTGAATGTGGCATACCAGCAAATGGTCGAGATTATGAAAGCTTATGCCCGCAATGCAGATATAATTGCTTTTGACGAACCGACAGCCCCGCTGACCGATGCCGAGATAGAAATATTGTTTGACCTTATCCTCAAACTAAAAGCGGAGGGGAAAGTAGTCATCTATGTGTCTCACCGTCTTGCTGAAATATTTAAAATTGCTGACGACATTGTCGTACTTAAGGACGGCAGGCTTGTTAAATTGCTGAAGGCCGGGGAGACAAGCGAAGCCGAATTAATCAGAGCGATGGTGGGCCGTGATATCGGCGACACATATGCAAACCTGTCCCGCAACGAGTCTTTCGGTAAAGTAATGCTTGAAGTCAAAAACCTTACAACCCAGTATTTGCGCGGTGTGAGTTTCCGGGTGCGGGAAGGCGAAATTGTCGGTCTGGCCGGGCTTGTCGGTTCCGGGCGCACGGAAGTGGCCCGGGCGCTCTTTGGTGTGGATGCCGTTACCGGCGGGGAAATAATCGTTAATGGAAGGCCCGTTGTTCTTAAATCACCGGGGGATGCCATTAAACATGGCATTGCGCTGTGTCCCGAGGATCGAAAAGAGCAGGGCCTGGTTATGGGACATTCGCTCAGGGACAATGTGATCATGCCTTTTATTGACAGGCTGTGTAAAAAAATTTTTGTCAACAGAAGCAAAACTACGGCTGTTGTTAATGATGCGGTAAAAAAATATGCAATAAAAACACCGTCCATTGAAAAGACAGTAGCTGAATTGTCCGGCGGCAACCAGCAGAAAGTAATTCTCGGGCGCTGGACAAGTGAGATGTTGAAAACAAAGGTTCTGATTCTTGATGAGCCTACCAAGGGCATTGATGTCGGTACGAAAAGAGAAATATATCAAACAATCTGCGATTTTGCCAAACAAGGGATTGCAGTTTTGTTTATCTCAAGCGAACTTCCGGAGGTTATCAACCTTTCGGACAGTATTATTGTCATGAACAACGGGCGAGTTGCAGGGTCTTTAACACGCGGGGAGGCAACGGAAGAAAAGGTTTTGTCACTGGCAATGCAGGAGGCTTCTTAATGGGGGAAATACTGCTAACGGTAATATCTTATACCAGGAGGCGGAGAGGGTGGAGAAGACAAACATCTATAAAAAATATTTTTCTTCGCTTGTTCACCATAAAGTATTTACGCTTTTTCTGCTCTTTATTGTCATGGTGGGAGTATTTACTATTTGGTCGGCGCTTAGGGGAAGCAGCTTTTTAAGATTTGCCATTTTTAGAAATATATTAAATTCGCTTGTAGTCACATCTTTTCTTGCCATCGGTGCCGGGTTTTTGCTTGTCGGCGGTAATATCGACCTGTCCCAGGCTGCTGTTGGAGCATTTGGCGGTATTATCCTAGCTGCCGCCGTTGGAAAATGGGGGCTGCCCTGGTATGCCGGCATTATGGCTGCCCTGGCACTGTGCGGCTGCCTCGGTGCAATTAATGCGTTGCTGATTACAAAATTCCGCATCCCGTTTTTTATCGCAACTTTGGCCATGACTTTAATGGCGCAGGGCTTGATGTACCTGATCAGTTCAATCGGGAATAATGGGATTGCTGCCAATATCAATTTTCAGGATGCGGCACTCAAATACATTGGGACGGGCATGATTGGGCCAATACCTCTGGGTATTATTATCATGCTGTTATTTTTCATAGTGTATGGAGTGATACTTGCGAAAACGGGCTTTGGCATGAAAGTAAAATTTATTGGCGGAAATGCTATAGCTGCGGGATTGGCAGGAATTAATGCCGCAATGATCACTTATATTCTTTTTGTCAACAGTGCCGTACTTAGCGGGGTGGCCGGAATTTTTACCGCAGCCCGTCTGGGCCAGGGGTCGCTTATGGCACTGCAGACAAACCAGTTTACCGGTATTACGGCTGCAGTATTGGGGGGCATTTCCTTTGGCGGCGGCACCGGTGGAATGGCCGGTGTATTTGTCGGCTTGCTCATCTTAAATACTTTTCAGATCGGTATGGGTGCCGTCGGTGTCAACCCCTTCTGGGTACAAGTTTTTACGGGAGCTCTTTTGCTTGTAGCACTTACCGCTGATTTCGTCACGCAAGCCCGCTCCCGCAAGGCGCAAGCCGCGTAATGACAAGGAGGGAAGGCTGTGCATAAAATATCCCCTTTCAAAGTTTTTCTGCGGGACAAATCGGCGGTTTTGCTTATTACTCTCATTGTTCTCACGCTTGCTACCATGGTGATAAGCAGCGGGGTGCTTGAGGGTGAACCTTTTTCCGCCCTGTTCAACAAAGGGTTCATGTCAAAAGGAAACCTCATCAATGTCTTCAATAATCTTGTTTTGCAAATTGTGATGCTGTCCGGGATCACGCTTGTTTTAATTGGCGGAAATATAGATTTATCCGTAGCAGCACAGGCTTCTTTAGGGACAATGATTTTTGCCTGGCTGCTCGACAGGACGCCTGTGTCCTGGCCTTTTGCGTTTATAATCTGCCTGGCTGTAGGTGTAATTTTCGGCTTGATTAATACCTTTTTGGTTAACAAGTTGAAATTTCCGTCCTTTATTGCAACTATCGGCATGGCCTCCGTTTACACGGGCTTATGCAATGTAATGACAAAGGGCTATAACATACAGCTGGCTGCATCGGGGTTTACGGTGCTTGGCAGGACCAGCCTGTTTAATTTTCTTCCCGTAACATTCCTTTTTGCCGTCGCCGTGCTCGTTGTTTCTCAATTTATTCTGTCAAGAACAACATTTGGGCGCAACGTCTATATGCTGGGCGGCAACCCGCTTGCAGCAAGACTGTCAGGACTTAATGCAGACCGGATTCGCATGCTGCTGTTTGTCTATAGCAGTGTCTTTGCAGTAGTAAGCGGGCTCTTGTGGACAGCGCAGCTCAGGGTGGCACACCCTACGGCGATTATTTCATTTAATCCAAATTTGACTGTTATCGCTGCGGCAATTCTTGGCGGCGTATCTTTTATGGGCGGAGCAGGCAATCTTGGCGGGGCTTTTATCGCGCTTTTGCTTTTGAACGTAATTGAAAATATGCTGACTGTTATGGGAGTACAGCCTTACTATAATATTTTTGCTCAAGGCCTGCTTCTTGCCATAGCCCTGATCATTGATTACTTTAGCGCCGAACGCAGGCGCAAAGCACTTCTGAGAATCGGACACGGCGGCATCTCAAGCCATTCATCGCAAACTACCAAAGCCGCAGCCGGATAATCTTTTTTTGACGGTTAGTGTAAAATTACTTTAGGTTTTTGGAAGGATAATCTTTTAAGAAAGCGAA
>ERZ773359.962-NODE-962-length-41340-cov-16.007024_pt1 | contig 41340 bp, 27 predicted proteins | sample MGYA00374955_ERZ773359 | MGnify/ENA primary metagenome ERZ773359 (study PRJEB29098, sample SAMN04486028) | biogas fermenter metagenome | study: EMG produced TPA metagenomics assembly of the Biogas fermentation microbial communities from Germany - Plant 4 DNA1...
AAGATACAGAATCTATAAGGCCATGGCAGAAACTCCATTGGCATAAACATACAAGAATAAAAATCCCCTATCGGGTAATCTCCTTACCCAATAGGGGATTTCTTTTTAGGCGAAACTTCCAGCTTCACCTAAGTCTTTTCTTGCGTAGGACTTACTATGGGGCCTATCTTTAGCTTTTTTATCCTCTGCCAAGTTTTCAAAAGCAGTAGAAATCATCAGCTTAATCCTATTTAGTTGGTTTACCTCACTTGCCCCTGGATCATAGTCAATGGCTACGATATTAGTTCCAGGAAAAACTCGTTTTAATTCCTTTATCATACCCTTGCCGGTGACATGATTAGGCAGACAGGCAAAAGGTTGCATACAAATAATATTCTTGACTCCATTTTCAATGAGCTCCACCATTTCCCCTGTTAAGAACCAGCCCTCACCAGTATGGTGTCCTAAGGATAGTACCTTTGAAGCTCCTTTTGCAATCTCCTCTATAGGCTGGGGAACCATAAACTTTTCTGTCTTTTCTACAGCCTTTCTGTAAACACTTCTATAAAGTTCCATACCTTTAATGGCAGCCTTGCCTAGAAGCTGGGCGCTCTTACTGCCTGATATATACTTATATTTATAATCAGTATTGTACGCACAATATAGGAGAAAGTCCATTAATCCAGGCATTACTGCCTCTGCACCTTCCGCTTCAACAATATCCACTACATTGTTATTGGCAGTAGGATGAAATTTTACAAGTATTTCCCCTACCAGCCCCACTCTGGGCTTTACTTCGTCTGTTATCTCCAGCTCATCAAATTCCCTTACAATAGCATTTACATTGTGTTTAAAGGTTTTCCAATCCGCCCTTTCTAGGGAATCTATGCATTTTTCCGCCCATTTTCTATATAGAGCATTGGCAGAGCCGGGCATTTTCTCATAGGGCCTTACCCTGTATAGGACATTCATTAGAACGTCCCCATAGGTTATGGCCATCATTGCCCTATTAAGGGCTGCTCCGGTTATTTTAAAGCCAGAATTTTTCTCCATACCATTGGCATTAAGGGATATAACGGGTACATGCTCAAATCCAGCATCTCTCAAGGCTTTTCGTATAAAGCCAATATAGTTCGTGGCCCTGCATCCACCGCCAGTTTGGGTGATAATTATCGAGGTATTGTTAATATCATATTCCCCCGATTGCAGTGCCTCTATTATCTGGCCTGTAACCAGTATAGCCGGATAACAGGCATCGTTGTTTACATATTTTAAACCTACCTCCACCGCCTCTTTATCCTGTGAAGGAAGAACTACGATATTATATCCCGAATAATTTAGTGCCTTTTGTATTAATTCAAAATGAATGGGAGACATCTCCGGTGCCAATATGGTATGTTTGGCCCGCATTTCCTTGGTAAACTCAATTCTTCTATATCTATTATCAACCCTCTTAGGCTCTATATGGTTTTTCTCTCTTTCCTCTATAGTAGCCTTTAGGGAGCGAAGCCTAATCCTTGCTGCTCCAAGATTATTACCCTCATCAATCTTGATAGCAGTATAGACCTTGGAGTAACCCTTTAATATCTCCTCTACCTGATCTGTTGTAACAGCATCAAGTCCACAACCGAAAGAATTCAATTGTACCAATTCCACGTCCTTTTGCTCACCTACAAAGCTGGCAGCCCTATAAAGCCTTGAATGATAGGCCCATTGATCAACAACTCTTAAAGGTCTATCTACCTTGCCCAGATGGGCTACAGAGTCCTCTGTCAAAACCGCCATGCCCAGGGAGTTAATCAATTCCGGTATACCATGGTTGATTTCTGGATCTATATGATAGGGCCTTCCAGCCAGTACGATCCCTTTTATACCCTTTTCTCTTATAAATTTTAAGGCCTCTTCTCCTGCTTTTTGCATATCTTTCTTAAAAGCGTCTTGCTCCCTGTAAGCCTTTTCTACACTCTTCTTGATTTCTTTTTTATCTATGCCAAAACTTGCCAGCTCTTGCCATAGCCTATTTACCATTCTTCTTCTATTATCGTAAGGTAAAAAGGGCTTCATATACAAAATGCCTTTTTCCCTTAATTCATCTATATTGTTTTTTATAACCTCCGGATAGGATTGAACAATAGGACAGTTAAAATGGTTGTCCCCACTTTCATCTTCCTTTTGCTCATGGGAAATACAGGGATAGAATATAAATTTAACTCCCTTTTCTATCAAGTTCATAACATGCCCATGGACAATTTTTGCTGGATAGCATACAGATTCCGAAGGAATAGTTTCAATTCCCTTTTCATAGATCTTTGGAGAGGATTGGTCAGAAATCACTACTCTAAAGCCTAACTCAGTGAAGAAAGTATGCCAGAAGGGATAGTTTTCATAGATATTAAGTACCCTTGGAATACCAACCACTCCCCGCTTGGCCTTTTCCATGGGCAAAGGCTGGTAGTCAAAAACCCTATTATATTTGTATTCAAACAAGTTTGGTAAAGATGTATTGGCCTTCTCTTTACCTGCTCCCCTTTCACATCTGTTTCCAGATACAAATCTCTTACCCTTTCCAAAGTTACTAATGGTTAACAAACAATTATTAGAGCATTGGCCACATCTTGCCACCCTTGTTTTTATATTAAAGTCCTTAAGCTCATCTGGACCTAACAAGGTGGTCTTATGACCCTCCACATATCTTTCCTTGGCGATTAATGCCGCCCCAAAGGCTCCCATTAGTCCTGCAATATCAGGCCTAATGACCTCTCTTCCCGTTAACTTTTCAAAACAGCGAAGTACCGCATCGTTATAAAAGGTTCCGCCTTGAACTACGATTTTTTCCCCTAATTCCTTAGGATTTTTTATTTTAATGACTTTGTACAAGGCATTCCTAATAACAGAATAGGATAGGCCTGCAGAGATATCCTCCACTGTTGCTCCTTCCTTTTGGGCTTGCTTTACCTTTGAGTTCATAAACACTGTGCATCGAGAACCAAGATCAACAGGCTCCTTGGCAAATAATGCCTTGGAAGCAAATTCTTCTATGCTTAAGCCCAAAGACTCAGAAAATGTATCCAAAAATGAGCCACAGCCGGCAGAACAAGCTTCATTTAGATGTATACTTTCAATAACACCATCCCTGATTTTTAAGCATTTCATATCCTGTCCGCCAATATCTAGTATAAAATCTACACCAGGACAAAAATAGTCTGCTGCCTTATAGTGGGCTATGGTTTCAATCTCCCCAATATCCACGTTTAGAGCAGCCTCCAATAACCCTTCTCCATATCCAGTCACTGCGGCATTGGCAATTTTGGCCTTAGGAGGTAAAACACTATAAAGCTCTTTTAAAATCTTAATTGTAGATTTTAGTGGGCTTCCTTGATTACTTCCATAATAGGTATAGAGTAAGTTTCCTTCCTCATCTATCAAGGCTACCTTGCTAGTAGTAGAACCCGCATCTATACCTAAAAAGCACTTACCCTCAAAATCCTTCACGCTCTTTCGCTTTATTTTATTTTTACCATGCCTTTCCTTAAATTCTTGGTATTCTTGCCTGCTATTAAAAAGAGGCTCTAATCTAGTAGATTCTACAATAGCCTCTAAACTCAAGTTCTTGAACCTATCAATTAAATTATGGAATGTAAATAAATCTCCATCTGCAGACGACAGGGCAGCTCCAAGGGCAACAAATAGCTGTGAGTTTTCTGGAAAGATAACTTGCTCATCATCCAGCTCCAACACTTCTATAAAACGCTTTCTCAGTTCAGATAAAAAGTACAGTGGCCCACCTAAAAAGGCTACATTTCCCCTAATAGGCCGTCCGCATGCTAAAACACTTATGGTTTGAACAACTACAGCATGGAATACGGATATAGCAATATCTTCCTTTGCGACACCTTCATTAATAAGAGGCTGCACATCGGTTTTTGCAAATACACCACATCGTGCAGCAATGGGATAAATAGTATTATAATTTTTAGCTAATTCGTTTAATTCATCAAGCTCTACATTAAGTAAGGTAGCCATTTGATCTATAAATGAACCAGTCCCACCTGCACAGGTGCCGTTCATTCTTTGTTCCACACCGTCTTTAAAATAGGTGATTTTTGCGTCCTCTCCTCCTAGTTCAATGGCCACATCTGTGTGTGGATAATAAGTTCTAATAGCCTTAGATGAAGCCACCACTTCCTGGGTAAAGGGAATTCCTAAAGCCTTTGCAATCCCCATGCCCCCAGAACCAGTGATAGAAACAGTAAAGGGCGCCGTTCTTATAATTTTATGAGCGTCTATTAATAGTTTCTTGAGCTTGTCCTTAATAGCAGCATAATGCCTCTCATACCTACTAAATACAACATCCTTGTTATCATTTAATACAATTATCTTTATTGTGGTAGAACCAATGTCAATCCCAACATGAAATTTTTTTTGCATAAATGTCACAGCAGTTGCTGTGCTTTATCCCCCCTAGTATGATTTGTAATTCTCCCCTTAATAGGCTAATATATGTATATAAAGTTACCGTGTCGTTTTATATGAAATACATGTATATACAATATATGTTTATATATTATAATATATTATATTGATTTAACCTTGAAAATGCAATTAAAGCACTTTTTATCCCAGATTTCCCTTTTTGACAAATATAAAACCCCCAATTTATCAAGCTATATTATTTATCTCTATCTATCAATATCTTTATGGCTTCTATGGCAATAGTTATTGCCCTGGTATTATCCATATGATGGGGGTTGTCTAAATGGGCTCTGGCCCGCTCCTGGTTCCACAATACATTAAGGACACAGCCTGCACGGGCCCTTAAATAAGACGATACACAAAATAAAGCAGCACTCTCCATTTCCGATGCTAGAGCCCCTGCCTTGATCCATGCATCCCATCTATTTAATAGTTCATTCCCAATAGGCATTCTTTCTGGACTATGCTGACCATAAAAGGAGTCCTTTGAATGTACAACTCCAGTATGGTATCTATACCCTAGCCTTTCCGCAGCCTGTACCAAAGCCTGTACTACCTGAAAATCGGCTACAGCAGGAAATTCTATAGGCATATATTCCCTTGTAGTCCCTTCGCTTCGAATGGAGCCTGTGACTATTATTATATCTCCACCAACCACCTCTAGCTGCATTCCTCCACAGGTACCCACCCTAATAAAGGTCCTAACTCCTGTTTTATATAATTCCTCAATAGCTATGGCCGCAGATGGACCACCAATCCCTGTAGAAGTCACTATTACATTTTCACCATTTAATTGACCTATCCAGCTGGTGTACTCCCTTTTAGAAGTAAGAAATTTAGGATTTTCCAAATACTTAGCTATTTCCTCTGCCCTTTCCGGGTCGCCAGGTACTATGGCATACTTAGCACCGTGGCTGCTATCTAGATTAATATGATATTGTTTTTCCAAAACATAATCCCCTCTTCTTTACTTATTTACTTCACATATTGTTTATACTAAACAAACTAAAAACCCAGTTTTTTTAACCAAACTAGCGGCTCACATTCATTAATCAAGGCCATTATTATTAGCTAAACATATTGAAATAACACAATAGATTAAATTTACTTATATGATAGCTTATCCCATACTCATAATAGTTATTACACATTCACCTCATTGCTGATTTGAAAAATATACTGAGCAAATAATTCCTTATAATCTATTATGAGATTCTGTATTAAACTATATTTATAATATCAGTAATTATCACTCATATCAATATACTGTATATTAAATCAGGCATATGCCCTTGACATGGAAGTAATTGCCCCATAGAATATAGTTATATGATATTGATAAAATTTTCACTAAGTTTCAATTTAGTATGGCTCGTGAATTTAGAAGTAAAGTAGTATCAGTAGTACAGTAGGTTAGTTTTCATGTTTTTCTTTGTAGAATGGTAGAATGGAGGTTTTTATATGCCTATCACAGAAATGCTTTCCCTTAATGCTCGAATATATCCCCATGAAGTAAGTTTAATTGAACGAGATCCGGCTGCAAATATTCGCAAGGAAATAACTTGGTTGGAATTTGATCTTATGGCCAATCAATTAGCCCATGCTCTAATATCTCGTGGGATTAAGCCCAATGATAAGGTAGCTATCCTAATGATGAATTGCTTAGAATGGCTACCAATCTATTTTGGAATTCTTAAAACAGGAGCTTTAGCAGTACCCTTAAATTTTCGATTTACTGCTTCAGAAATTAAAAAATGCTTAAATACAGCAGGAGCAAAGGCAATAATATTTGGGCCGGAGTTCACAGAGCGAATTGAAGGTATTATGGATAATACCTGTTGTGTTGAAAATTTCATATTTGTAGGAGAAGATAACTTTAGTAATGCCGAAAACTTCTTTGACATAATAATGAATCAACCTACCCACTGTCCTGATATAACTATCACTGATGATCAAGAAGCAGCCCTTTATTTTACATCAGGCACAACTGGAACACCAAAGCCTATACTTCTGACTCATTCCAATCTGGTTTCGGCATGTATAACGGAAAATCACCATCACCTTCAAACCCGTGAAGATAATTTTCTCTGTATACCTCCCCTTTATCATACTGGAGCCAAGATGCACTGGTTTGGAAGTTTAATAGTAGGAGGCAAAGCTGTAATTTTAAAGGGGGTAAAGCCCCAATACATTTTAGAGGCTGTGTCTGAAGAGCAGGCAACCATAGTTTGGCTGTTGGTGCCTTGGGCACAGGATATACTGGATGCTATTGAATCCGGGGAAGTAAATCTTGAGGATTATAAGCTAGATCAGTGGAGATTAATGCATATCGGGGCCCAGCCAGTTCCACCCAGTCTAATTAAAAGATGGAGAAAATATTTCCCTAACCAAGCCTATGACACCAATTACGGCCTTAGTGAATCAACAGGGCCTGGCTGTGTTCATCTTGGTTTAGAAAATACACACAAGGTAGGAGCTATTGGCAAGCCCGGCTATAACTGGCAGGCTAAAATTGTAGATGATAAGGGCAATGAACTTCCTCCAGGCCGAACAGGAGAATTAATAGTAAAAGGGCCAGGAGTTATGAAGGGGTATTATAATAATGAAGCTGAAACCAAAAAGGTCCTCAAGGACGGTTGGCTATACACTGGGGATATGGCCCGAAAAGACTCGGATGGATTTATCTATCTAGTAGATAGAAAGAAAGACGTTATAATTTCTGGTGGTGAAAATATATTCCCGGTCGAGGTTGAAGATTTTCTCCAGGAACATGAGGATATAAAGGATGTGGCTGTTATAGGCATGCCTGATGAGCGGTTAGGCGAGATCCCTATAGCCATTGTAGAAACAAAGCCTGGAAGGCAATTGACTGAACCAGAGGTTTTAAATTTTTGTCAAAACCTGCCTAGATACAAAAGACCTCGAAAAATTATCTTTGATAAAGTACCTCGCAATCCTACTGGCAAGATCGAAAAACCGGTTTTAAGAGAAAAATGGTGCGGAACATCTATAAGCGTATTCATATAAGCAAAAGATTCTAAGGCCTTTCGACATATATGCCGAAAGGCCTTAGAAAATTATAAAGCTTACACGGTAAACTTTTTGCAATTTTATTGCTTTAAACTTGCAACTACATTGACATATCCCCGTAATAGACATATAATTATAGGGTAAAATAAAATTTTATTATAGTTAAGCTTCATAATTCTAAATTGATATTAAAGCATATCTTGGGAAAGACTTTATCTGAATAAGGAATTATGGAATTTAAAGGTATGGAGGGAAAGCTATGAGCAAGAATTATAATCCCTATCAAGAAATGTTGGAAGTTTTAGATAGAGCTGCCAATATGTTGGGATTAGATGAACAGGATTATATTCACCTAAAATATCCTGAAAGAGAGTTAAAAGTTTCTATACCAATAGAGATGGACGACGGCTCTATTCAGGTTTTTGAAGGATACAGGGTACAGCATTCCAGCGTCAGAGGACCCTACAAGGGTGGCATCCGATATCATCAAGATGTAGATATGGACGAAGTTAAAGCATTAGCAGGCTGGATGAGCTTTAAATGCGCAGTGGTAGATATCCCCTTTGGTGGAGGTAAAGGTGGTGTTAGAGTAGACGCTACCAAATTATCCAAAAAAGAACTAGAAAGGCTAACTCGAAAGTATGCTACATTACTCTATCCTATTGTCGGTCCCGAAATTGATATTCCTGCTCCCGATGTAAACACAAATGCGGAGATAATGGGATGGTTTATGGATACATATAGCACCTTAAGAGGACACCTATCTCCAGGAGTAGTAACAGGAAAGCCAGTACCTATAGGAGGATCTCTAGGTAGAGCAGAGGCCACAGGCCGTGGTGTCATGTTTATGACGAGAGAGATTGCTAATAAACTACACTTACCCCTTAAAGGAGCTAAAGTTGCTGTTCAAGGTGCAGGTAATGTAGGAGGAATTGCAGCAAAACTCCTCTATAGAGAGGGATGCAAGGTTGTGGCTTTAAGCGATGTTTCTGGAGGTATCTACGCAGAGGATGGCCTAAATATAGATGAAATAATAGATTTTCTCACTGCTGAACGAGGACGATTGCTCAAGGATTATGATGCACCAGGGCTTGTTCGAATTTCCAATGAAGAATTGCTAACTGCAGATGTAGATATTTTAATTCCAGCAGCTTTAGGAAACCAGATAACTGAAGAAATAGCACCCCACATTAAGGCAAAGATTATTGTAGAAGGTGCTAATGGACCTACCACTGTAGGTGGAGATAAGATTCTTGAGGATAATGGAATAGTCGTAGTTCCAGATATTCTGGCCAACGCTGGTGGAGTTACTGTCTCCTATTTTGAATGGGTGCAAAACCTCCAGCATTTCAGATGGGAAGAAGAAGAGGTCAATAGAAGATTAGAGAATATAATGATTAAGGCCTTCAATGATGTATGGACAACAGCTGAAAAAGCTGGTACCAGCCTTAGAATGGGTGCATATATGGTAGCTGTAGATAGAATCGTTACTGCTAGCAAGATGAGAGGAATAAGTTAGATTAAAAGATCTATTGTGATGTTTTGATCTATCATGAAGGATTAATTAGTTATAAAGGTAGGGTATTGATTTTGCAAACTATCCCTACCTTTTGCTATTTAGTACCTTTTTTGTTATGTACTTTTTACTTGTTGCTAGAATTTTTCTCTACAAATTTAAGAAACAAATATATAAATGAGGAAAATATAACCATGGTAAGAAGATAGGGAATAATTATATGGATTAGTCTCATTTGCTTAGCTCCTTCCGCTTACTTGTGTGTTACACTATTCTAAGGATTAAGGATTGCTTTTTTATATAGTAAGTCTTTTTATTGGTCACTACTATATAAGACAAATGAAACCTATCATTTGTTACACATTTTTTGAAATTTCTTATAAAAATTTATTTAAATTGTATCTTTTAACAGTTGCTATATTAAATTTTTATTCTACATCTTCACTGATTGACTTAGTAAACTTATCTTAGGGATTTTATATCCATAAATGTTATATATTCACTGGTTTTTAATAAAGACAGTGTGTTATTATTATATTTAAACAGTTTAAACTAATTATAACAAATACCTTTAACTATTAAAATATATCATATAAGGAGAGTAGGTTTATTATATATGCATGAAGTAATTGAACTTGTCAAATCAACCAAAAATATTATTTTTGATGAATCCCTAGTTAATACCCATAAGGAAAAAGGAGACGCTGATTATGTTACTCTCGTTGACATTAAGGTACAGGAGTTTATATTTAAGGGGCTTAAAAGCATTTATCCCAGCTATCAATTTATGGGTGAAGAAGAGGAAATCCGTTCATTGGATATCACAAAGCCTATATGGATCCTTGATCCTTTAGATGGTACAACCAATCTCATACATAATTATAACCACAGTGCTGTGTCCTTGGCTTTGTGGAGAAATCAGCGCTTAGAATTTGGGATGATTTATAATCCTTATACCGATGAACTTTTTACTGGCTATCTTAATAAGGGAGCTTATTTAAATGGAAATCCCATTCATGTATCAAATTATACATCTATGTCCGATAGCCTAATAGCCATGGGAACTCATCCCTATAGCAAAGAGGATTCAAAGGATACCTTCCTAATCAGTCATAAAATATACATGGACTGCCAAGATATAAGACGGTCTGGCTCAGCAGCTCTAGATTTAGCCAATGTTGCCGCTGGCAGAATAGAAGGCTTTTTTGAAAAGTTTTTGAGTCCTTGGGATTACGCTGCGGGAGCTATAATTGTTCAAGAAGCTGGAGGCACCGTTACAACTTTTGATAGTAAGCCTCTTCCTATATTTACCCCCTCATCTGTCCTTGCCACCAACGGCGGTATCCATTCTAAAATGCTAGAATATCTGTCTGAATAATACCAATAATTTACCCCTAGAATATTAAATAATTCTAGGGGTAAATTTATAATCAGCCATCTTCACTAGTTTGATCACTGCTATTATTGTTTTGACCTTCGCTCTGTCCAGGATTGTTATCATTTCTATTGTTGCCATTATTGTCATTATGTCCATTGTTCCCATGGCCTTCATTCCTATCCTGTCTATCCTGTCTATCTTGTCTATCCTGGCTTTCGTCCTTACTGTCTTGATCCTTGTTGTCCTTATTCTTTCCTTTGCCTGGAATTAATCCTTCAAAGAAATCCTTTATATTTTCCAAAGCATCATCTACTTGCTCATCTATTTCTGGAGCTGGAGGTTCGGTATGAACATCACAGAAGTATTTCTGGTGCTCTGGGTTATTAATATTTAAGCTATTGACTTCTGCCATACTATTAAACCCAAAGTATGCATTGGGTATCCATTTATTAATTTGCTCTCGAGACAATTGTCTATATGGAGAATCGCTCTCCAAGAAATATACGGATTTATTAGTAATTGAACCTTCTGGACAGTAAGCACCTGGGATTTTACCTGACTCACTACAAATCTGTATAGTACCGTGCTGAGTACATGTTTGACTAGGAATGTGATCAGGATTAAACCAGTCTACTACAACTTGTCCTTTTGGACAATTAGGGCCTGCTAATTTACCAGAAATTTTGCAGATGCTCTTTTGTACCAATCCTAGTTCTTCAGGACCTTTGTCCAAAATATCCTTATCCTCTAGGCCTTCATGGATCTTAGCCATAAATGCCTGCCATAGGGGTGCTGCATATTTGCTGCCCTGAGAACCGCTAGCTAGGGGTTTATTCTCATCATGGCCAATCCATACAACACCGGTATAATAAGGAGTAAACCCAGCAAAGGCTACGCCCTTGTAATCGCTGTTAGTACCAGTTTTACCTGCTACGGTCATCCCATCTATCTGAGCCCGCTTACCTGTTCCGTTTTTCACCGCATCCTTCATCATATCTATAAGCATCCATGAAGTTCTTTCACTAAAAATTTTGCGCTTCACTCTATTCTGAGTTCTATCGATTAATACATTTCCATCCTTATCCACTACTTTGAGCACTGATATAGGCTCATTATATACACCACCGTTGGCAATAGCACTATAGGCTCCTGCCAATTCAACAGGAGTTATAGCGGAGGTACCAAGGGCTAAACCTGATCCATTTACCTGAATATGTGAGGGATCTATACCCAAACCTTCTAAATAGGTTTTAGATGTTTCAAAACCAACATCATAGGTTATGGTTTGAGCTGCCACTATGTTTAGAGAACGTCTAAGTCCCTCTCTCATGGTGGTAGGACCAGAATAGCTTCCTCCTCCGTAATTCTTGGGGAAATCTTGCTGAGCATCCCAACCCTCTATTTTAACTGGGATATTGTGATAAATAGTAGCGGGAGATGCTCCTTCTTCAAGGGCTGGACCATAAACTGAAATAGGCTTTATGGTAGAACCCATCATCAACGGGGTCATGGCCCTATTTAGCTCTCTCTTATTTGTGGGGGCAGTACGTCCTCCCACAAGGGCCTTTATATGGCCATTGTTGTCCATCACTACTGCAGTAGCTTGAGGCTGGGGCAGGGAATTGTTATCTTCTCCTTGTAATTGAGGATAATCTTCCCAATTATATACAGTATCTTCTACTATCTTTTGAATATTCCTATCCAATGTAGTATAGATTTTTAATCCATTGGAATATATAAACTCATCAGCTTTCTGACGTCCCTCTTTATCATTTTCCCAGCCTTTCAGCTTGATAATGGCATCTCTTACCTCATAAATGGCGTATTCAATAAAGGGTGCCATATCATAGAGCTTTAGCCTGGTAGCTTCCTTAACAACTTGTAGCTCTTCAGCTTTGGCCTCTTCATATTGCTGCTCAGTAATAAAACCATTTTCCAGCATGGATTTAAGCACTAATTCTGCACGTTCTTCAGTTATATGCCTTCTATCCTCGCTGCCATGGTAATTCCTACGGGGATTATAGGCAGAAGGATTTTTAACCAAGCCCGCCAACACAGCCATTTCCTTAATAGTTAATTCATCTAATTCCTTATCAAAGTAGTCCTTAGCAGCGGCCTTAACACCATAGTTACCTTCTTCAAAGTTTATGGTATTTAGATAAGCCTCTAAAATCTGTTCCTTGCTAAATTCCCTCTCTAGTTTCATGGCTAGATAAGCCTCTTGAATTTTACGGGTATAGCTTTTCTCAGGAGTCAGGTACAGGGTTTTTACCAGCTGCTGAGTTATAGTACTGCCTCCCTGTATATGCCCTCCTTTTAAGTTATTGATAAATGCGCCACCTATTCTAATCAAGTCTACACCGCTATGCTTGTAAAACCTTTTATCCTCTATTGCTATGAAGGCATTTTCTAGCATATCAGGAATTTCATCTAAAGTGGCCCACACCCGATTTTCCAATCCGAAATACTCAGTAATAAGATTGCCGTCTTGATCATAGATAAAGGTGGTCTGGCTCTGGTCTTTAATCTTGGTTAAATCTAAAGGAGGAGCATTATCTATAATTGATTTTACCGCTCCAGCTCCAAAGAAGCCTGCTATCAGAACTATGGCCAAGACCACTAGAGCTACTGACTTAAATAAATTTTTATTTTTATTTATTTTTGATTTTTTCTTTTTTCTTTCTACTCTTGTAGCTTGTGACATATCTGCATCACCTCATAACCTCCATTTTAGCACGAAAATGTGTCCAATTTATAAATAATATATTAATATTTTTAGGCAATATGAGGTAAATTAGTAAAACTACTATAATATTTTCTATAATATTTTTGATATGGCAAGAATTATTAAAATAATTCCACTCAGCCATGATAGGTCTATTTTAGTATTCAAGGCAAATTTCCTGCCCACTAACAAACCGCCCCATATGGCAATAATTCCAAAAATCAAAGAAAAAATAACCACCTGTAAATAATTTATGTCCATTATGCCACTTCCAAAACCTACTGCAATGGAATCCAAGGAAAGGGCTGCACCCAGGTATAAAGCTTCCTTGGAGCTTAGGTCTTTAGAAAAATTGATATCTGCCTTGGTTTGATCTACATATATTTCTACAATCAGACCTAAGTTAAAGACATTTACTTTTATTTTTCTATTGGATTTTAATACTTTCTCTAGGTTGGCTTTTACAATTCCTTCAAATAGATAATAAATTCCTAAACTTAAGAGAATAAAAAAACTAATTATTATAAGAATCCTTTCTGGAATCAGCATTCTAAACATGGATCCTATCAGCATTGATAGACCAAGAAAAAAAGCACAAATAAAATCAATTACTAAAATTGATCTAATGGGAATTTTTATATCATTAAGTCCATATGCAATACTGGCTGCAAAGGCATCTATTGATAATACCAGCACTAATAGAATAGATTCTAACACCTTACCACCCCTTCTTGATTTTTGCGATAGTAACATGTTATTCATATTCCTGTTTATGGTTACAAAAAGCAATCTCGGCACAAAAAAAGGGAACAGGCTTCCTGTTCCCTCTGTAAAGCTAAAAATTTAATTTTTCCTTATCTGGCTAACAAATATTTCATGTCCTCCAAATATCATAACTAGCAGAAGAATTATAATCCCAGGTATTGATATTATTGCTGCTAGCTTAATGATATCTAAAGAAAGGTGATAATATACATCTGGCTGTGCGCCTGTAATTATATTGCGAAACATCATTACCGGGGAAAATCTACTTGTATCAGCTAAATAAACTAATTGTCCAGGATAACAAGAGTTCCACATGAATGCATACTGTAAAACCGATAATCCTAAAAGGGGTTTTACAACCCTTGGCAAATAACTTTTGAAAAAGGAACTTATATTTCCCTTTATACCAGCAACTGTTCTTTCCTCTTCTAATGTAGATCTAGCATTGTAGATGGCTTTAAGAACAAATACATTGGCTAGGGTAAAGAAACCTATAAACAGATAAGGAAGTATTGTATTTTGCATACCCCTATCTCTAAAGAATAGATATTCGTGGATTCCTCCAACACCTATATTTAGCACTATAATCAAAAATATGGTATATATAGATCTACCAGGTAAGCCTTCAACTGTAAGGGGATAAGCCAGTAGAAGTGTTATAACGGCATTTATCAATACTGCCAAGGCTATGACAAATATGTAAGTAGTAAAGGAACTATATAAAGGCATACTTGCCATGATATCATTGGAAACTCCATTACTATCCTTAAACACTTCTATTACAGATACAGCCAGAGGTGCTGTTGTGAATAGAAGATAAACCTCCACAATAAATAATGCTGCTACCACCGCTACAAAAGAACCCTTCCTTTTATAGGCTTTGTCCTTTTCGATTTTTTTCGGAAAAATATCCTTTACAAAATATCTCTTAATAAGGAAAAATATTAAGAGCGAAAGCACTAATTGAATTGCGTATTTAATAAGCCAGACGGCGCTTGAAGCACTAATTTCATTATTCATTAAACCTACCCTAAAAATATATGTGTCAAGAGTATCAGCTGTTTCATAAACAATAGGATTTTGTAAATAGCTCAGCAGCTCATAATCCATGGTCAATAGTGTTGATAGCTGTATAAGTGCAAATAAGCCTATAGTTTTCAAGGTAGGCAACAAGTGCGTATGTACAAAGCCCCTATTATCTTCCGCTTTCTTGGCATTTATAGCGCTTAGGGCAATAATGACTGGTATGCCTATATTTTTTATGACCTCTATAATTGGATAGATCAATCTAAATTTTTCAGGATCCATTAAAGATTCTGTGGAAAATATAAAAAAGATTCCAGCATTGCTGGTAACCAACAATATTAGATAAGCAATAACCACTGTTGGTATAAAATAAGGTAAAAGAAAAATAGTAGAAAAAAATCTTTGCCAGAACTTAGAGCCAATAAACCCTAATATCATAGCTATTATAAAGGTAAAAATGCTGCACAAGAATATGTATTCTATCTTAAGTATCATAGTGTTTGAAAGGATATTTACAAAAAAAGGAGAATCAAAGAGTTCAAAGAAATTTCTCATTCCAACCCAAGAGCTGCCAAAGACGCCCTTGGCATTGTCATATTCCTTAAAAGGCAAAACCAGCGCAGTAATGAATGGGATAATCTTATAAATGAAAAGAATAATAATGGCGGGGAGGGCCAATAAATAAGCTACTATTGTAGGTCCTCCCCCTTTATGAGTATTCATGGCTAAATCCTTATCATTTGTAGGCACCACATTAACCCCCGTAAAAATATTATTCTAAATTATTATGTTCCTGGTTTTTCGTCCTCTTGAGATGTGTCAGGTTTTCCTATGCTTGAAATGGCCTCCCTCATTTTGGTATCAGAGATTAAATTTTGCATATTATAATAATCCATAACTCCTAATTTGCCATCTCTAAAGGCCTGGGCAATAGCTTTTGGAATCTCTGCTTCAGCCTCTACAACCTTGGCCCTCATTTCCTGTACCCTGGCTGCCATTTCTTGTTCCCTGGCTACCGCCATGGCCCGTCTTTCTTCAGCTTTTGCCTGAGCTATGCGCTTATCAGCCTCGGCCTGATCGGTCTGGAGCTGAGCTCCAATATTTCTTCCAACATCCACATCTGCTATATCTATGGACAGAATTTCAAATGCTGTTCCTGAATGCAGGCTCTTAGCCAAAACAGTTTCAGATATGCTATCAGGATTCTCCAATACCGCTTTGTGGGATTCCGCTGAACCTATAGTAGTAACAATACCTTCACCAACTCTTGCAATAATGGTTTCTTCACCGGCTCCACCCACCAGTCTATCGATGTTAGCTCTTACTGTAACACGAGCCTTGGCAATTAGCTCAATACCATCCTTGGCAACGGCAGAAACATTGGGGGTCTCTATAACTCTAGGGTTGACGCTCATCTGAACAGCTTCTAGCACATTTCTACCGGCTAGGTCAATGGCTGCAGCCCGTTCAAACTCTAGAGGGATATCCGCCCTTTGAGCAGCTATTAAAGAGTCTACTACTCGGTCTACATTACCTCCAGCTAGATAGTGAGCCTCTAGCTTGTTAATAGGGATATCCAATCCAGCCTTTGTAGCCTTTATCAAAGGATTAACAATTCTAGACGGAACTACCCTTCTAAGCCTCATTCCTACAAGATTCATTATGCCAACCTTAACGCCTGCTGCTAAAGCTGAAATCCATAGACCTACTGGCACAAATGTAAAGAAGATTGACAAAACCACAATGATGGCTACTATAATTAACATTGCAAAAACAACTTCCGGCATCATCTGGCAAAACCCCTTTCATTTTTATATGTATTTTGAATATCTTTACAATTATTATATAGCAATATTGCCCGCTATACTAGCTTTAAATAAAAATTCAGTCAATATTAAAAAGGGCAGACTTCAAAAAGAGTAAGTCTGCCTCTTAAATGTTTCAACACCTTATATAAGCGCTATTTGCTTATTTTTTACCATTTCTGACACTTGGGCCACGTCCTTATCCCCTCGTCCTGAAAGATTAACCACTATCTTCTGGTCTGGGGACAGGGTCTTTGCCAGCTTCATAGCATAAGCTACCGCATGAGCACTCTCTAAAGCAGGGATTATACCTTCAGTCTTGGATAATTCAAAGAATGCATCCAGGGCCTCTTGGTCTGTAATGGTTACATATTCTGCACGGCCTGTATCCTTATAGTAACTGTGCTCGGGACCTACTCCTGGATAATCAAGACCTGCTGAGATAGAATGAACGGGAAGAATATCTCCCTTGTCATCCTGTAATACATAACACTTAAAGCCATGTATGACTCCAGGTTTTCCTAGTGTTAGCGAAGCTGCATGCATCCCGGGACTGAGACCTTTTCCTGCTGGCTCTACCCCTATCATTTTGACTTCCTTGTCATTATAAAAGGGTGCAAATAAACCTATGGCATTGCTGCCTCCGCCGACACAGGCTACAAGATAGTCTGGCAGGCATCCTTCTGCCTCCAGCATCTGCTCCTTAACTTCCTGACCAATGACGGATTGAAAAACATTTACCATAGCAGGATATGGATCAGGACCAACAGCAGAACCTAACATATAGTATGTATTCTCATAATTCTGTATCAAATCATCTAAAGCAGCATCTACTGCTTCCTTTAGAGTTCTTAACCCTTCAGTAACGGCAACAACCTTTGCTCCTAGCAGCTCCATCCTAAATACGTTCAGTTGCTGCCTTCGGGTATCTTCTTCTCCCATGTAAATAATACATTCCATATCAAATAGGGCGCAAGCAGTGGCTGTAGCTACCCCATGTTGGCCGGCTCCTGTTTCAGCTATAACTCGTTTTTTGCCCAAACGCTTGGCTAGCAGGACTTGTCCTATGGTATTGTTGATCTTATGAGCGCCAGTGTGGTTTAGATCCTCTCTTTTTAAATAGATCTTGCCGCCACCTAACTTTTTAGTCAGCTTTTCAGCAAAATATAAAGGATTAGGCCTTCCCACATATTGCTGGTAATAGTATTTTAGTTCTGCCAAAAACTCTGGATCCTTTCTATACTTTTCGAAAGCATCCTTGACCTCGTCTAGTACCTTGTCCAGCTCTGGTGGAACAAACCTACCTCCAAATTCTCCAAAAAAACCTTTTTCATCGCATAACAACATAGCTATTCTCCTCTCTTCTAGCTTAGACTATTCTAATCTCGTCTATCTAGTAAATTTCTATAAATTTGTTATATTTATAGACTTTGATTAAATATACATTAAAATATCATAAAAGTCAATACCTGCCAAATAGCTTCCATTACATTCCATCAGCTATATGTAATATTTATCCTTGATATGATATTATAAGTTCATACTTTTTAATCCATTATGTAACTATTTTGTAACTCATTTCTTTTAGGAGTTGTATACAATTGTAGTATAAACGTACAATATGGATAAATTTAGTATAATTTTGGACAATGGGGGTCATAGTTGTGGTAACAAATCGTAAAAACTTCTATTTAAAAAGCTTCATTATCTTTTTGATTCTTATCTCCTTTAGCTTTGTAACGGGATGTGGCTTTTTACAGCATATCAGTAGTCTTACTGTAAAGCCTTCCCTTCCTATAGATTCAGCTAAATCTGATAAAGATAAAAACAATAATGGAAATACTAAAGTAATTGTACATAAAAACAAAAAATCCAACCGAGATCAAGCAAATAACAGCCATAAATTTGATAAGGACAAGGCTGATAATAATGGCCATACGAATCATAATGACAGATTTGATAAAATTGATAATGAAAACCGTAATCCCAGGATTGATAATAACAGCGTTGTTAACAATAAGGACAACCATGATGATGTTGATAATAGCAGGACTAACAACAAGGACAACGCTGACAATAATAGTGATACTGACAATAGCAATGTTGGCAACAAAGATATGATGGATAGCAATAAAAATATAAAAGACAATACCATAGATGATAAAGACAACAATAATGAAGATATGGATCAGACAAATAAGTCTGCAGATTCTGATAAGGTTGAAGCTAAACCTGCAGCTAAAGTAATTCATAGCTCAGAAAATAAGGAACTAAAAAAAGTGGCTATAACTTTTGATGATGGCCCTGATGAATATTTTACTCCTCAAGTTCTAGATATATTAAAAGAATACAATGTCAAAGCTACCTTCTTTATTGTTGGTTCATTAGCAAGCAAAAATAAGGATGTGCTCAAAAGAATAGATCAGGAAGGCCATGTGGTGGCTAGCCATGGCTGGAGCCATAGTAATTTTACAAAAATATCGGATAAAAAAATAATCCAAGAATTGCAAAAGACCAATGAACTAATTGAAGAGGTAATAGGGAAACCCACCTCCCTCTTTCGTCTACCCTATGGTGCCTTTAATAAAAGGGTTCTTAATACTGTAGCAAAGCAGGGCTATCATAATATATACTGGTCCATAGACCCAAGGGATTGGTCGGGTATATCCTCCAAAGAAATACTAGATAATATTAAGAAAAACCTTGAACCCGGAGCAATTATACTACTTCATTCTAGTGGATCAAAGAAATCTATACCTAATACAGTAAAAGCCTTGCCCCAAATAATAGAATATTTACAGGAACAAGGCTACGAAATAGTTACAATTCCAGAACTATTAGAGGATTACCTAATGGTAAACAGTACTCCTAATTAATGATGTAAGGATTGAGTTGGTTAAAACTTTTCTCCCATCGGGCTACATAGTCACCTGTAGCCCATTCTACCATGATAACCGACTCTCCTTTTTTTATGTCTATTTTCTTTATAGGTTTTTCAGAAATCTCACCGTTTTCTAAGGTGTAAATCATAAGGAAATTGCCAGTTATAACTATTAGTAAGTCTTTATTTGGAGAAGTATAAGCATCTAAGGCCATAGGCACCCTCTCCTTGATAGAATCCCAGGTTACATGCAGCTCATCGTAATTTACAAATTTACCAACAGGAGATAGCCCAATTGGAAATTCTTCATACCTATCTCCAAGGTCTAACCTGCCTTTAAGGGTCCAGTTTCCATTTCTTCTTTCTAAAGTAAAATTGTCTTCGCTAACCATGGCTATATCTTTTAAATCTTGACTTGCTTTTATGCCATGTGACACAAGATGAGCTTGTGCAGAGGTAATGAATATATCCTTCATATCCTCCCTAGCAATATCCGATACTAAAACACCACTTAGGCTATTGGCATCATCTAAGGGCAATACCCTATAATTTCTCTCTGTTACAGAACCCATGGTCCAGAAATATTCTATGGAAATATAGTCATCACTTACAAATAAAATATCTTTTTTAATATTACCCTTTATTAAAGTGCTTTGCTCATCCAATTCTTTGCCAAGGACTGGACCTCTTGGCACAATAGAATCTAGTACAATATTATCCTGCAAATAATCCTTAATTTTCCTGGTTTTTACACTTAAAGTCCAAAAACCGCTTCTTCTAGGAATAAATAAATCTGGTGCCTCCAATGTAGATTGGATGTTTTTATTATGAGAAGAAACCCAAATAGTCCGATAACTTGATCTTTCACTAAAAATATCTTGTTCACTGGTACTAGGTACAGTTGAGCGTAGACCAATAAGGACTCCTGTTCTTAACAGGTTATCTTGTTTTTCTGCTGTCTCGTCCTTATTATGGGAATTCCTTTGACCACCAGCATAGTAGTTATCAGTTTCATCTGAAATCTTTTTCAACCAATAAAAACAGTCATCCATATATATCAAGGCAGTATCTTTATCTAACATTACTATATCATAAAACAATGACCCATTGGATATAATGGAAATAATATCAATCATCTCATTATTGATATTTAAATCTTCCATATCCACGTTATGATGAAATAGCATATAATCCCTTGTTTTTACTTTTCTAATTTGATATTTGGCATCAGCGCAGCTCTCATCTGCTACCATAGCCCATGTATCAGAAAAGACAGCTATACTATCCAATAGCTTCTCAGAATCCTTTATGTTATCCTCTTCTTCTTGGATTTCAGATATTCTGACAAAATCATAAAACTTCCAAGTCCCTCGAATAGGAATTGTGCTATTTTCAGGAGACACTATTATCTGCCCTGAATTAAGCTGAGGAATTCCTTGGCATCCTGTGAGTAATAGCATTATAATTAATATTAAAGACAGTTTCTTCAAGATTTAATCTTCCCCTCTAAGTATTACATCTACAAAATTGGCAGCTTTATTATTACTTTTGTGCCTTTGCCTTCCTGGCTTTCTATATCCAGCTGACCCTCGTGCTTAATTATTATCTCATTGGATACAGAAAGGCCAATCCCGCTAGCGGCTTTACTATTCTTGCCTTTAAAGAACTTTTCCTTTACATAAGGCAGCTCATGGGAGGGTATACCGCATCCATTATCTTGTACAATCATAACAATAAAATCCTCCTCTACATATACCTTAAAGCTGACCAAACCACCTTGAGATGTAAATTTAAAGGCATTGTCCAAAACATTAATCAATACCTGTTTTATTCTATTTTCATCTATACTTATCTCCGGCAATTGCTTTGGATATTCTACCTCAAAGTTAATTCTATTTCTCTGAGCTACCGGAGTCATATGCCGCTTAATATACTCTATTAGATCTGTCATACTAGTTCTTTTAAACTTTAAGCTAATCTTTCCCGAAAGAAGCTTAGAAAAATCTAATAGCTCCTCTACCATCCCTGATAAACGCTCTGTCTCTTTTTCTATTATTTTAAGTCCATCCTTAAAGATTTCAGCTTCCTCAGGACTAGTACTGTTTAAGATAACGGCCCAGCCCTTTATTGAAGTCAAGGGAGTCCTTAGCTCATGGGAAACTGATGCTAAAAATTCATTTTTTATCCGTTCTTTTTCTATTATTTCATTGGCCATATAGTTAAGAGTATCAGCCAATCGTCCCACTTCATCGTTAGACTTCTTTTTGCACCTAACCTGAAAATCTCCTTTAGCCATTTTCTCAGCTACACTGGTTACTTGTTTTATAGGGCTGACCACCCCATTGGCCAAGCCAAAGCTAATTATGCTAGATATAGCTATAGTTAGTAGTCCCATCAGAACAAAAATCCAGATTACATATCTTAGCTGTTCATTGATAGGCTGAAGAGATGTTGTAAACCTCAACACTCCTACTATTTCATTGTTAGCTTCTAAGGGGTGGGAAACCGACATTACTAAATCATCAGTATATGAAACTCTGCCAATCCATTTTCCAATTTCCCCATCTAACGCCTTTTTCACATCTGAGGTCTCCAGACTATCAGTAAAATTTACCCCAATTGAGTCCATTAATACCATGCCGCTTCTGTCAATAATTTGAACCTGTGCAGATGTAAACTTCCAGAATACGTCTACATTATCCATTACATTATCCTCAAGGGAACTATCAGAAAAATACCTGGAATAGAAGTTTGAAGACATACGAATTTGATCCGTTAGTATATCCTCTACACTCCTATAATAATACTCTTTTAAAAACACACTAAGCATTAGTATAAATATGAATATACTAATGACAATAATACCCATAAAGCTATAGCTAATCCTGGTTCTAATGCTTTTTTGACGTTCTATACTTTTTCTCTCCATCGATATCCAATTCCCCATACAGTCTCTATATATTTGGGATGAGATGGCCTGTCCTCAATTCTTTTTCTTAATCTTCGGATATTCACATCAACAACCTTCAGATCACCAATATAGTCTTCACCCCATACCTGGTCAATTAATTCATTACGGCTAAATAACTTACCAGGGCTTTTGATAAATAAGGTCATTAATTGATATTCTTTAGGGGTCAACTCTATTTCTTCACCATTCTTATAAACCTTTTGGGAATAGGTGTCTACCTCAAAAGGCGGATCGCATATAGTTCGGTTATTTTTTTGTTCGTTATTCCCACTATTACCACCTATTCGACGCAACAATCCTTCGGCCCTTAATACCAGCTCTAAAGGATTAAAGGGCTTTACCACATAATCATCGGCACCCTGCTCAAGCCCCATAATCCTATCCATGTCCAAATCCCGAGCAGTGAGCATAATAATGCCCATCCTCGGGAATTCAGAGCGAAGGGTGACACATACTTCAAAACCATCTATTCCAGGTAGCATAATATCCAATATTACTATGTCAGGCTCATGCTTCCTAGCCAGCTCAATAGCTTCTTCTCCAGTTTCTGCTTCTATAATCTTAAAATTGCTTCTTTCAAATCCTATCCTTACAAAGCTGCGGATAGAGCTCTCATCATCAACAATCAAGACTTTACCTTTCATGCTGCCTTAATTATAACCTCCTCTCATACCTCTTTATTTTGGCCTCTTCCATCCACTCTTCCAACATTACTTGCCAAGCATCCATCTTTTTTTGCTGACTAACTACTTGCTCTAGCTCATCATATTTCTCATCCAAAGAATATACCTTCTCCGGAGTCCTTTCATAAAGCTTGATAATGTGATATCCAAAGTTACTAGCTACCAGCTGGGATATCTCTCCTTCTTCCAAGCTAAAAGCTGCTTCTTCAAATTGAGGTACAAAGCTACCATCCTGTCTAACTATATATCCTACTTCATTATCTTCCATACCAGGATCCTCACCGTATTCTACAATGAGCTTCTCAAATTCCTCTCCGCTTTTTGCCTTTTCTAGTACTTCCATGGCTTTTGGTTCGATAGCCTTTAGTTTTTCATCTAAATACTTTTCAGCCTCTTCTGTATTTCCTTCAGCTATCATAGCGTTGTACTCGTCTATCTCCTCTTGAGGCAATTTAATCAATACATGTTTTACCCTAGCTTCTTCAGGTGTATACAATTCTACCTCTTCGTAAACTAAGATAGATAGGTTTTCTTTTTGAATTTCCAATCTTTCTTCATAATATTCTTGAATCTCTTGCTCAGTGGCATTGACATCCTTTACTAATTCATCTACAAAGTTATCTATAACCATCTCTTGGGCAATAAGCTCAATATACCCATCTTCAGTATGCCCCATGATATCTAGCTGTTCCTCAACAAATGCCCTGGCTTCACCCATATAATCTTTACCTTGATTCTCAGCGTCCTCTTCCTGGTCATCCTCCGCATTATCCATTATCTCCATTTGGGCTGCCACTTCGGCAATAATGTTTTCAAACTCTGTCCTTGCCTGATCTAAAATATCATCGGTGACAACAAACCCTGCATCCTCTGCCTTCTGAGTTATAAGCTTTTGGATTATTAATTGTTCCAAAACGTCAGCCTTTATCTCAGCTATTGCTTCTTGCTGCTCTGGATCATTCTCAACATCTTCTGTAATATAGTAGTTCTGCTTTACTTGCTCATAAAGTTTATTAAATTCTCCCTTGGTAATATTTTCGCCGTTAACCTTAGCTACTACTGTGTCCTCACTATCATTCATACCGCAACCAATAATAGATAATCCTAAAATTAACACCATAATAAATGCAGTAATTCTCTTAAAATTCATTACATCAATTCCTTCCATTTATACTTTGCAATAATATGCAATTAACTAGTTGTACTAGATTATTCAAATCCTATAATATCATAACAGTTATTATGTTAAGATGATTAGTATCTAGTACAACAAATAATAGTTCAACAATTCACAATAATTATATAGTATTATCATGATAAAAGTAAGGGGTAGGATAAAAAAACATAATGGCAGTAAGCCCTAAATTTGTAAGCTTACTGCCACATTTTCCCTATGTTTTGGAGCTAGTTTAGTCTTTCTTCTATTAATTTGGCTAATCCTACTGCATATTCTTCTATCTCGCGTTGATCTTTACCTTCTATCATAACCCTAATTAATGGCTCGGTTCCTGAAGGGCGAATAAGGACTCTGCCTTCTCCTGCAAACCTATCCTCTAAACGCTTAATCTCTTCCTGTATAACAGGATCCTGATTATAGCCTTGCTTACTTTCCTCACTTACCTTTGCATTAACCAGCACTTGAGGGAATTTTTCCATAACCTTTGCTAACTCTGATAATCTCTTGTTTTCTCTCTTGACGACTGACAATAGTTGAAGAGCAGTCAAAATCCCATCTCCAGTAGTATTATGATCCAGGAAGATAATATGTCCTGATTGTTCCCCGCCTATATTGTATCCTTCTTCCAACATCTTTTCCAGTACATATCTATCTCCCACTTTTGTCTTGACAACATTGCATCCTGCTTTCTCTAAAGCCTTGTCAAAGCCTAGATTGCTCATTACAGTACCTACCACTGTGTCCTTTTTTAGAACACCTCTCTTTTTCATATCCAGACCACAAATTACCAGCATCTGGTCGCCATCCACTATTTTCCCCCGCTCATCTACAGCTATTAACCTGTCAGCATCCCCATCAAAGGCTAGCCCTACATCGGCACCCATCTCTACTACATATTCTTGAAGATTTTCCGGATAGGTTGAACCACATAGGGAGTTAATATTAATACCGTCAGGTTCATCGTATATAGCATATACCTCAGCCCCAAGCTGGGAGAAGATTTCTGGTGCAATTTTTGATGCTGCACCATTGGCACAATCTACTACTAGCTTTAAACCGTCTAATCTAACGTCTGTGGTACTCTTTAAAAATTCTTCATAGTGCCTTACGGCATTCTTTACCCTTACTACTCGCCCAACATCAACACCAGTAGGATATACAATTTCTTCGGATTTATCTAGAACGATGCTTTCGATTCTCTCTTCCAATTCATCAGAGAGCTTATAGCCTTGGCTGTTAAATATTTTTATACCATTATACTCCATGGAATTGTGAGATGCGGAAATTACCACACCTGCATCAGTCTTGTAATGCCTGGCTAGGTATGCTACAGCTGGGGTGGGAATCACCCCTGCTATTCTAGCTTCTCCGCCTACAGAACAAATACCAGCTACCAAGGCAGCTTCTAGCATGTCTCCGGAGAGTCTAGTATCCCTTCCAATAAGTATCCTAGGCTTATGCTTAGCCATTTTTAGTACGTTGACAGTAGCCTGCCCTATTTTATATGCCAGTTCACAGGTCAACTGCTTATTTGCCAATCCTCTTACTCCATCAGTTCCAAATAATCTTCCCATAACATATCCCCAATCTCTTACTTATTCAAAATTCTCCATAATATATCTCTGTGCTGACAATGTTCCAACTGCACCATCGGATGCTGCAGTTACCAGCTGCCATACAGGCTTATAACGCAGATCACCTACAGCAAAGACTCCTGGTACATTGGTTGCCATACTCTCGTCTGCTATAACAAATCCATCATCTGTCATATCTACCTTGCCTACTGCTAGTTCATTATTAGGCTTGATACCAATGGCTACGAAGAATCCATCTAACTCAAGCTGTGATACAGTATTGGTCTTAAGATTCTTTATGCTAATTCCTTCCACTTGTTCCTCACCGATTATGGATTCGACTACAGTATCCCATAATACTTCAATCTTGGGATGGGCCAGCACCCTATCCTGTAGAATTTTTGATGCTCTAAGTTGATCCCTGCGATGAATCAGGTAAACCTTAGAAGCATATTGGGCAAGAAAGAGAGCATCTTCAGTAGCTGTATCTCCACCGCCTACAACGGCAGTTACCTTATCCTTGTAAAAAGCTCCGTCACAGGTGGCACAATAGGATACGCCTCTGCCTCGGAATTTCTCTTCCTTATCAAGTCCCAACATCTTAGGACTAGCACCCATGGCTAGTATAATTGTTTTGGTCTCATATTCTTTATTCTCAGTAATTACCTTCTTTATCTTATCATCTACTACTATTTCTTTTACTTCATCATAGAGAATTTCAAGTCCAAATTTACGTGCATGGCTTTCTAATTTCATAGCAAAGTCAGGCCCGCTTATAGGATCAACAAATCCAGGATAGTTTTCAATGCTGTAAGTGGTTGCAGCCTGACCCCCTACAAACATCTTTTCAAATAACAGGGTATCCATTCCACCTCGTTTAGCATACATACCTGCTGTAAGTCCGGCTATACCACCGCCGATAATTATAATATCCTTCACTTGCGCTCAACTCCTTCCTGTTTCCTTATTATATAACCTCTTTCCCCAAACCTATATCAATATATTATAAAACCTTTACCCCCAAACTATATCAACCTTAACATTTAAACTATTATACCCTAAATAATGAGTTTTGTGAATAATTGGTTTTATTTCAAAATTAACCTGATTCCCTTATATTATCTGAAATAAGGAGATGAACCCAGATCAGATAAAAAATAATATTTAATATCTATAGTTTTTGGCCTTTCGCTTCACTAGCAGATTTTGGAGCCTCCTAGGTCCACATTAATTAAGTTAAATACTTTGATATCTATTGTATATAAAGACAAAAAATGATAATATAATATATAATTGCATAATATATCCAAATTTATTACACTTCTTGGTAGGCCTATATTAGCTCATTACAATTGTTAAAATATCTTAATCATTTGTTTTCACTGTAATCAAAATAAAGGGGGGCTATTATGAGGTTTAGGGTATTAAAAAACGGTAATAAAATGGTCATGGACAAGCTTATTAGCTGGGATTTTTCTAGTGAATCTGAAAAGCAAATTGCCTCAGCAGATAATACTCACAAACATCTGTATGAAAACCTAAAAAGTTTCATTAAAGACTTTAGTTCGGATTTTGATGAAATTAAGCTAATTTCAGATCAATTGTCAGGATTTATTGAAGTAATGATGGAATCATCTGAAAATCTACAAATGGCAACAGAGTTCATTTCAGAGGGTGCACAGAATCAAGCCAATGATATTAATACCTGCCGACAAATTGCTGATACGCTGTCAAATAAAATTTCCATGATGAGTGAAAAATTTAATAATCTAATTAAAATGGCCCATGAAATGAGTAATGTCAGCTCCCATGGTAAATCAGCAATTATAAACCTCTCTGAACAGCAAAATAAAAACTATGAAATGAATGAATTGGTTTCAAATGAAATCTATAAATTATTAGATAAAATAAAAACCATTGATGAAATAACAGCTATATTATTTAACATAGCAAAAAGAACAAATCTGCTAGCACTTAATGCATCCATTGAAGCATCAAGGGCTGGTGATGCTGGAAGAGGATTTGCCGTAGTAGCAGAAGAAATAAGGCAGCTGTCTGAAAACAGCAGCGAGGCCAGTAAAACTATAAATGATAATATAAATGAAATAACAGAACATCTTAACAGCCTAGAACAAGCATTGGAAGGCTCAAAAGAAACCTTTGAAAATCAAACCCAAGCAGTTAATGATGTAATAAACGCCTTTGAACGCATCAATACCTACATAGACAACTATATCTCAAGTCAGCAGGATCTAAACCAAGACGTGGTAGAACTTTTAAACGACAAGGATCATTTGATTACTGCTTTTGATAGCATCGCTAATATTGTTGAAGAATCATCTGCAACTACCCAAGAAGTAGCATCTCTAACTATGGAACAAAACAATGCTATCAATATAATATATAAAATGTCTCAAAATCTGCATGAAAAGGTAGCCAGCATAGAAAACAGCACTAAAAATATAAAGATTGAAAGGCAAAAAGTTAAACAGAAAAATATTGCCATGATATTTGATATTGACTCTCCTTTCTGGGGGCCTACCATTAGAGAGGCAACCAAGACAGCAAATGCTTTTAACTTCAACCTTGAATTCTTTGCTCCTAAGACAAGAGAAAAAGCTGCGGAGGACATGCTAACAGCCCTAAATGAATTTATAGCAAGGGATTTCGATGCCATTATTATAAGCCCCATCGATAATCTTGAAATCCGTCAGGTTCTTAAAGACGCAGCTTCTAAAGGGGTTAAAATCATATTTATCAATTCCGCCCTTGATGATGTCCCCTATGAAGCACTTATTGAAACAAACGGATATGAGTTTGGCAAAAATGCAGCAAGAACTGCAAAGAAAATACTTAATAATCAGGGCAGTGTATTAGTTGGTGTTTGGTCAGATTTAAGAATTCATTCTATTGATCAACGTGTAAATGGCTTTGTTGATGAACTTGAAAACAATTCGAACATAACTGTCTATAAACGAAATATTCTCAGCAACCCAACAGAGCAGCAGCTCCATGATATTGCTAAATTTACACAGCAGTCTGATATTAAGCTAGTATTCTCCACTGATGCCAATTGGAGCGTTGCTTATGGAGAATATATTAAGAAATATAATCCTGACTTTGAGGTACTTACAGTAGACTTGTTCCAAGAAATTTCCGATCTTATTAAATCCGGTCACATAAGGGCATCTATCGCTCAGCGTGCCTTCTCTTGGGGAACCATGGCTTTAGAGTTTCTCATAGATATTTTCCAGGATAAGCCTGTTGTGAAATATACTGACACTGGCACTTATGAAGTAAACGCTAACAATATTTTCATGTATGAAAGGAGGTTGTAATATTTTATACTAAAATTTAATAAAAAATTATACCTTTTGTTATGGGCTAAAATAAGTATATAGTATATAATGTTGGTATCCTACATGGAAAGTTGGTTATACTATGATTAAAGCCCTAAAATCAAAATCTCTACTGCTTTATTTTCTTGCTAGTCTTTTCTTATATGAGATTGTGCTAAAACTATCCATTTCACAGCCAATTTCTAAGGAAAGTATATTCTATATTCTAATGTTTAGTATATCCTTCTCTATTGTATTCTTCCTTGTAGCCACATTATTTAATGGTAAGGATGGATTTTTGCTATCCTTTATCCTATTGTTTGCCCTGGCCATAATCTTCTCAAGCCAGATGATATATTATAAGTTTTTTAAGTCTTTTTATACAATCTTCTCAGCCACCCAAGGTGGTCAAGTAATGGAATTTTGGAAGGATATACTGTTTATACTTAGAAAAAGCTGGATTTGGATAGTTTTATTTTTCCTACCTCCCATTCTAGCCCTCATTTTGAAAAATAAGCTTTTGTTTTGCCAACGTCCAAAGCCTGTATCCTTTGTGCTATTGTTGGTTCTATTGGTTTTCTTTCAAGGTCTGGCCATGGTAGATATCTATCTAGGTGATAGGGGTCCTAATTCTCCCTATAATCTATACATTAGCCCGGGAAACCCACTTTTGTCTGCCCAAAAGCTGGGATTGCTAACTGCCATGCGCCTTGATACTCAGAGATTCCTTTTCGGTAATGGTTTTACGCTTATGCCTATACCTTCAGATGAAGAAAATACTAAACCTATAGCAGGGAATAAAGATGTTTATAATCCCAATATCCCAGATGCACCATCTAATCCTGTAGAGGAAAACGCAGAAAACAATCAAACTAATGACCAAAAGAAAGAAGATATTATACAAGAACCAAATATCTTAGATATAGATTTTGATAAACTTATAAGTAATGAACAGAATGAAACGCTCAAGGATATGCACCGATACTTTAGTAGTCTAACCCCAACATACAAGAACGAGTACACAGGAAAATACAAGGGATACAATCTTATTCTAGTTACAGCAGAGAGCTTTTCACCTTACGCGGTCCATGAGGATTTAACCCCAACCTTGTATAAAATGGTCAATGAAGGCTATAAATTCACAAACTTCTATAATCCCATATGGGAAGTAAGTACACTGGACGGAGAATATGTAGCATGTACCAGTCTTCTACCCAAAAGGGAGGTATGGAGTTTTTATCTGTCAGGAAAGAACTTTATGCCCTTTACCATGGGTAATCAATTAAAAAAATTAGGCTATAATACAAAGGCTTACCATAACCATACCTATGATTATTATAATAGACATATCTCCCATCCTAATATGGGATATGATTATAAAGGTATTGGCAATGGCCTAAATATATCTAATGCCTGGCCCCGTTCTGATCTGGAGATGATGGAAAAAACAATCCCAGAATATATAGATGAGCATCCTTTCCATGTCTACTACATGACGGTAAGCGGCCATATGCAATACAATTTTGTCGGCAACCATATGGCTATGAAGAACAAGGAATATGTAAAGGACCTACCCTATACTGAAGCAGGAAAGGCATATATAGCAACTCAGATAGAGTTAGACAGGGCCATGGAACATTTGCTTGACCAACTTGAACAAGCAGGCATTGCAGATAAAACCCTTATAGCTATAAGTGCGGATCACTATCCCTATGGACTCGAAGACCATGAAATAGATGACTTAGCAGGCCATGTGGTGGAAAGGAATTTTGAACTTTATAAAAGCCCCTTTATCCTCTATACTAAAGGTATGGAACCTATTACTATAGATAAACCCTGCTCTAGTCTGGATATTATTCCCACTTTGTCAAATCTTCTTGGACTCGAGTACGACTCTAGACTGCTAATGGGTAGGGATATTTTCTCAGATTCGGAGCCCTTGGTCATATTCAATAACAAGAGCTTTATCACAGATAAAGGTCGATATAATGCCGTAACTCAAGAATTCATCCCTGAAGATGGACAGCAAGTGGATGATCAGTATATTAATGAGATTTTGAATATAATCGAAAATAAGTTTTATTACTCTGCCATGATATTGGATACCGACTATTACAAATATGTAATGGAGGAATAGCTATGTGTGATACCATGGTAGCATTGGGCAACTCTACAAAGGATGGAGTTACCCTTTTTGCAAAAAACAGCGATCGTCAACCCAATGAACCCCATATACTAATTCGGATTCCTAGAAAAAAGCATGAACATAATACCAAAGTAAAATGCACCTACATTGAAATCGATCAAGTTCCCCTCACCTATGAGGTCCTGCTGCTTAAGCCTTCCTGGATATGGGGCTGTGAAATGGGTTGTAACGAATTTGGACTGAATATAGGAAATGAAGCTGTCTTTACCAAAGAATCCTATGGAAAAGAAGCCCTAATTGGTATGGACATGGTTCGGCTTGCCTTGGAGAGATGCAAAACTAGTCAAGAAGCCCTTATGCTAATTATTGATCTTCTTGAAAAGTATGGTCAAGGGGGTAACTGTGGATATGAAAAACCCTTTACCTACCATAACTCCTTTTTAATAGCTGACAGCAATTCCGCATGGGTACTAGAAACAGCTGGCCAATACTGGGCGGCTGAAAAGGTAAAGGACGTGCGCTGTATCTCCAACTGCTTGTCCATAGGAAATAAATTTGATCTTTGCCATCCAGACTTAATAAAAAATGCTGTAGACAAGGGCTGGTGCAAAAGTGAAAAAGATTTTCATTTTGCCCGCTGCTATAGCGAACCTATCTTCACCCACTTTAGCGGGTCAAGGCATAGGTTGACTGCATGTTCATCAATTTTGGAAGAGAATAAGGGTAATATTACCGTTGATACCATGAAAAAAATTCTTCGCTTTCATGAAGGTAGGGTTGACAAAAATCCTTTTGAGCATAGTTCCCTAAAAAGCGTATGTATGCATGCTGGATTTTTGTTCGGCGACCATACTACCGGCAGTTATATAGCCTCAATCCATGATAAGCTTCCTACATACTGGATTACAGGCAGCTCCACTCCCTGTATATCTATATTCAAACCCTATTGGATGCTGGATGAGGATGAATTTTTCTTTGAAGAGAGTGAAGAGCATCTAGCTTTGGAATATTGGTATCTTAGAGAAGAGTTTCACAGAATGATATTGGAAAACAGGATCCAAAATCTAGACTCTTATATGCAAAAACGAGATGAGATTGAAAGGGAACTAAGTCAAGAAGTAAGTGAATTAGACTTTGATAATCCCAACACAAACGTTTTAAAATCCATAATGAAAAAAGCCATGGAACAAGAAGAGAAACTCATCCTAGATACCATGGCTCAAAATGGAAATAACCCTGCCAAGATAAGGGGCAACCCCTACTTTCGATATTACTGGAAAAAGCAGAATAAAAAGCTGCGCAGTAAAGCCCAATCACTTAATATTTTGTATCACTAAGTCTGTTATGCCTATGGCTACAGGCCTAATATTTCATAGCCTTTTTCTTCAAATTTCTCTTTTATTTTTTCCATTGGTATCTTCTTCATAGCTGCACCTTTGGAAATAGTCATAACTCTGCCAACGGTATTAAGCATACCGGGATTTGTAATGCTCTCAAATCCCAATTCTTTCATAATATCTATAACATCAGGATTTTCAGTGCATATTTCATATACACTTTTGGATATATTTATTTGCTTTTTCATTCTACCACCTTTTTTAACTTAGTTTATCCATTGAAGATTAGAGATATCTTCTAAATCTTTCAATGGTACAGAATCAAGAGATAAAGACGCTTTGCTAACTACTTATCAACTAAATCTACTCTTTTCTGTAGTTTTTCTTTTTAATCAAAAACCATGAAACAGATGCAAATTGCTTCTGATCCATGGTTTAAGATTTAATAATTAAAAGCCTAACCACTCAACCTTTTGTTCTAAATCCTTTCTTCCAGGTGGTGCTGGATCTTCGTCAGGATAACCTATGGGTATTATACCTACAATTTCTTCGCTTTCTGTTAGCTGTAGAATTTCCCTTGTCTCCTCCGAATATATTATTGGACCACCAATCCATACGGTACCTAGTCCCTCTTCCCATGCTGCCAGGCACAGATTTTGGATCGCTGCACTAGCAGCCATTAGGGCTTCTTTGGTTTTGATTTCATCTTCAAAGATCTCATGGGTAACTATAATATGCATCGGGGCACCACCAAAATTCTCGGCATATTTTAGCATGCCAGGTACTTTCTCTTCAGGAATATATGGAGCGTTGGGAATATAATCCTTGGCCCAATTATAAAACACGTTACAGACCTTATCTACGTATTCTCCTCTAGTCACTATAAATCTCCATGGCTGACTATTTCCATTGGAAGGTGCCCAGTTTGCTGCTTCCAGAACCTTTGTAATCTTGCCCTGAGGCACTTCTTGATTTTTATATTTTCTGATGCTCCTTCGTTTCAGTATAGCATCAAATACTTGTCCCATATTATCACCTTTCTTTTGTATTCTAGTACTGTTTATTCTTTATAAACAATTTTTTAATATTCGTAACTTTATTTATTTATATATTTATTCTGCCCTTTTTAATGAAAAATACCAAGGCAGCTCATATGAGATTTGGATTCATTTTCACTTTGACATTACTTGATATTATACACATAATTCTTCTTATTACAAGATATAAATTAACTCAAATAAAAACAAACCACTAATCCAGGCAAGCATCCTAGATAGTGGTTTTATAATTTTTGTATCTTATATCTTGGCTAATATTCTTAGGTTTTTATTGCTTTCATCAATTTGAATTTTATTATAATTTACCTTTACCCCATCATTTAGATCAATGGAGATTCGTCTAAGGGCTAAATGGGCTATACTTTCATCATAATCCTTACATTCTTTTAATTGCTTGGTTAGCTTTTGAAGGCGTTTTTCAGCCTGAGCCACTTCTCTAGCATTCTTGCTATTAGCTATATAATCCTTTAGATTTTTCATATTTCTCTCATATGCCTGTTGCATTTTATGAAGATAATCTACTCGCATCTTTCCTGTAGTATCTTCATTGTATCTATGCATATATATAAGGGCTTTAAAGCCATTTTGTCTGCCACTATCATAAAGCCAATATACAGGCCTTTTTTGATAGGTTCGCACATGATCTTTATAAAAATCCTTAAGAAAATAATTCCGTATTACCTCTCTAGGATTACCTTTTCCGCCTAATGCATCTGCAATAAACTCAAGGTTTTCTTCTAGAGTGTCTTCTCCATAAGCTGCCTTAACAAACTCTATAAATTTGCCTGTAATGTCTTCTATATAATAATCTTCATCTGTAATTAAAACAATATTATCTTTAGCAGGTTTAAAGCTAGTATATTTACTGCTATCCCATTCTCCACCAGCATAGACTAAACCTTGCACATCCAAAGAGTATCTTCCAAAGATACAGCCAACTCCATAAGATATAAAGGATTTAATAACATCTTCTTTGGTCAATATATATCTATTACCTTTTATATCGTCATAGATTTGGTCTTTGGTATCAAAAATCTTGGTGACAGTTATATCTCTATCGCTGACTTCTGGTGTTAGCTCATTTTGTAGGCTATAGATCTGGATGAAGATACGATTTAGTTCTTCTTCATTTTCTTTCAATTTTGCAAAATTATTATTGGCATACTCTCTCCAATTCTCATAGGCGGATTCTATAGTTTTGGGTGCCTGCTTTTGTTTATCCTGGTCCAGTAATGGATGGACTTTAAACTCCCATGAGGTTTCAAAGGAGTCCCAATCTATTTTGGCAATAGATATATTTTCAGCTACTAATGCTTCTACATCGTCAATATAAGCTTCGTCAATAATAATTGGTAAGGATTTAATATCCCTCATCTGTAAATTCAGTGTGGGGTTTAATACACTTAGGTATAGCTCTATCACCTTTGAATTAAATAACCCTAATATATAGTTTAAGTTTTCTAGATAACATATGGTTGGTCCTCCCATATCAAAGGCTCCAATTGGAGGGAAGTATCTAAAGCTATAACCCCTTGAAGTTAGCATTGTATAGGTTATGCCTTCCCTATACCAATACTTTGGAGCAAGCAGGTTTGATGTAGGATTGGTTTTGTAAAAATTTCTTGCCTCATTGGACCAATCAATAACTAGGGATAGGTTACCATAATACTTTCTAAAGTCCCCTCCCTTGGCATAAAAAATCCAATTTTTATTTATTCCTATATCCGCTGCTTTTACTTCCCAAAAGAATCTTAGATATTTATCATTATTGGCTGTTTTATTTTGTGAGCCTGTATAATCACTTATCTTCTCTATCTTTATACCCTTATCAAAGTTTGCTATAAAATTTTCTCCAACCCAATAAGCTATTGGCATTCCTGGTATCTTGGTAAAATTATATTGATTAGCTTCATAGTAGTATCCACATTGGGGATTTTCAATGGCTTTTAAGGTTTTTATCCGCTGGACTTCCATTCCACCTGGAAAATCCGATAGCTTAATATACTTACCCTTCTCCTTAGATCTACTGTTTTGCAGCACAAAGGTACATATTGGTACTGTGGCCTCTTCAAAAGCAGAGTACTCCATTTGTATCAGGCTGGAAATATGTTTATTTTCTATAATATATTTCCTAAGATTTTCATAGGTCTTAATAAACATCCAAACAAAAGGTGTCATATAAGCTGAATATCCACCTTTTTTGCACATTTCTATATTGTTGTATATAAATACCGAGAATAAATCTCCCTTATAGTCGTTATAATTATCTCGTACATACTTTTTAAGATTCTTATCAAGCTTATTTAAATAAGGAGGATTGGTTACCACTACATCATATTTTTCAGTTAGCATAGTTGCTATCTTAACTATTTTTTTTAACTGCTTCTGAGTCTTTCGTATATTTATTTCTCCAAATATAATTTCCTCTTGCTCATCATAATCATCAATAAACTCTAAAACTAATTCACTGTCAAAATCATCTATGCACATAATAGAGCCTATCTCTTCAGCATTTTTGAAAGTTTTTATTAAATATTTTATGTATTCTAGGGCTTTTTGCCTATTATCCTTGTCCATATTTAAGCCTAAGTAATTTAAGTGTTCAATCTTAATATTAGTAGAATCTTCAAAGTATGCTAGGTTATTATTCAGCTTACAACCCAAGGCCTCTTCATCGTATTGCCTTACCTTCATCATTATTGCAAAACAAGCTAGTTGATATACCTTCTTATCAATATCCAGACCATATAAATTTTTCTCCACAATCAATCTAGCTGCTTCCTTGGCAGTATATCCTTCCGATTCATATATTTTAAGCAACACATCAAATGCATAGCATAAACAATGCCCACTTCCCATGGCATTGTCAAATACCCTAATATCTTCAGGAGACATTTTTTCATCTACTGTAGAAATTTCTCCAGGCATTAAATACTCCAAGGAATCTTTAATGCTGCTATCGGGATTTCTCTCCAACCAATACCTGCCCAGGGTATTATCCACCATATATTGAACAACCCAATCGGTGGTAAAAACTTGTGTTGCGGCAGGAATATGATGCTTTTTTACAGTCTTTCTAGATATTATATTTATAACTTGATCTCTGGTTTCCGTATGGTAAAATTGATACAACCAACCTACAACCTCTACTTGCCCATTTGGGGATTCCATATTAAAATATTCCTCGTTTATATCATGAACCAGTTTATATACAACTCCATCAGGATCGTTATAGGAGATAGTGAGCAATATCTCCGCATAGTCATGGATCTTTTCAAAAATCCCAGGAAGATTTTTATTTAATGCATTACATTGTTTTATAAATAATAGCCGGAACATAGCATCCATAGATACTAGACTGCCATCACTTTTCCATTCCTCTAATTGCTTCAACTCCTCGTCAGTAAAGTCTAAGCTAGTATCATAATAATAAGTGACAATTTCAGGTACTTTAACTTCTTCCCTGCTGGAAGAGAGTACACGCATTCCATCTGGCAGATAATTGTTTACTTCCATAAAGCGTATTGTTATAAGTCTATTGAACCAGGTATAGGCTACCTCTTCTATTAGTTCATTATAGGCTGTTTTATAATCAAAACCCTCTGCTCTGCTTTTTAATTCTTTAACCAGACTATTATACTTTACTATATCACTCCCATAGATTTTATAAGGCTGTGCGGTCCCAGTATCAAAAATATATATATCACTATTAGACTTAGATTGAGGCTTTTTTATCCCATCCTCTGTAATACCTAGCAAAGAGGCCTTGTTTCTTATGTCTTGTATTAATTTCTTTCGTGCATACATAGCAAAATTCCTTAGAGCAGTCCTGTCCATTACTTCCTCCTCTAAAACTTTAAACTGACAATATCGTTTTTCCTATTTCTTACTCTAAACTTTGTATTAGAATTTGCAGATATATTCTATATCTTTTTTAGTCTAAATCCGCTAGGAATTAAAGATATTAATATCTCTAATACTAATATTTTACCAGCTTTTTATAGAAGGTTTAACTTTGTCAGCTTTTTTGCCCTCTATTTGCCGTCTTAGCAGTTAGATATACTTGATTAAGATTAAGATGTATTTATATTCCATACTCTAAAAAATCTTTATTCTTCCCTATACCCAGCTACATCCCAAGCAGTCACTAATCCTAATAATTTTTCATTAGGATCTCCACTGTCAGTTATAAATACTACAGCTAGCCTTTTATCTTGCCTAAGTTCCTTAGCAAACATATCCTCAATATCTATTACCAATGTATCTCTGGGAACAAATTCAAAGGATTCGCTCTCATGTTTGCTAATGGGTATAAACTCACAGAATTCTCTAATCTTTACATCCTTTTCTAATGATATATTGCCAGTATGAACAATATATGAAAATACAGTATTCTCGCTAAATACTCCAACTAGCATCTCACCTTCAATTATAGGAATATAGCTATATGCATACTTGTTCATATCTTTCATTACTTCTAATGCGCTATCCTCAAGGCTAGCAGTATAAATATTTCTTCTTGTGACTGCTATTGTATCTAATGCTATCGCAGGTCTCATAACCGTATCAAGTATTTTCTTATACTTTTCTACTATGTAATCATGAGGATCTGCAATGGGATGTGCATATCTTTTATCTGGATTATGGACAATGGCATTGCGAAGCCTTGCAAAGGATAATAGATCATCCATATATATCTTAAAAACTTTATTTTTTCTTGCCATTTGTCTAATTAGCTCACTATGGGATACCCAATAATCTTGATTTAGTTCTCTCCTCATAAACTCATCAAGTTCATTGTAGATGGTAATAAATTCGCCAAAATTTGTCCCATTGTCTTTCATTCAAGTCCCACCTTTTATATAACATAATATTAACATCAACAAAATGACCCTATATCCATAGATATTAACGTCAATTCACTTATTATAGATAAATTCTCTAAATCATTTACATGTCCTCTATTTTATATGATTAGCTCAAGAATTTATTTGGTAAATCTGTATGGGTTGTCTATAAACCTCTCAAGGTAGAACGTCCATCCTTAATGAGACCAACCGATTCAGCAACATTATAAACCATTCATTAATGTAATTTCACTAATATCATTAATTATTATTTAAAACCTCCACATCTATAATCATCCATGAGCTTCAGCAACAGTTATAAGTTACAAAAAAGGCTCTTTGAAAAACATCTCTGAATATATATCCTTATAACTATATATTGACACAAATTAAAGCATATAAAAATGAAATAATGTTTGTAGAATAAAAATTAGGTTATTTATAAATCATAATTTCAACTAAGGTTTTTAGGAGGGTAAGAAAGAATGAAAAAAATATTAATGTTCACCATGGAAAGTTGTCCCTATTGCAAAGAAGCTAGAAAATACATGGAAGAACTTTTTGATAAATATCCTGAATATAAAGAACTTGACATTGAGATCATTGATGAGGTAGAACACCCTGATATCGCTGACCAATATGATTACTATTACGTACCTACCTATTACTTAGACGGTGAAAAGTTTCATGAAGGGATACCCAACTGTGAAATGGTAGCCGAATTATTTAGAAAGGCGTACGAAGAAGTATAACAAAACCATGATTATGTAATTTTAAATGCTCTTTTCTAGTAAGTATGGGAATAATATTCCAACTAGAAAAGAGCATTTCTATACAGTAGAACAAAAGAAATTTAAGAAATAATAAAAGCACTAAATGTATTCTTTTCTCCCCATAAGACTAACTCTAATGCTATAATATCTCTTTATCTAACTGATGGTTTTAATCCTCTTATCTTAATTCATTAAAATCTCAAAATAAGAGAATTGCATTCTTGTCAATAAAGGCACAACTGAGTTTAAAGCAAAAAGGCAACTACTCTATTGAATTGAAAGCTATTAATTGTATTTTATACTATTTTATTGATAAAGAAAAACAAGGACTAGGAAGAACCCACTATATCAATGCCATGTTTACCATTTTTTCACTTCTTATCACTGACAATTTTTATTGATGTATTTATGGTTTTCTAAAAATGAATAGGTATTCATGGGCAATCAGAAGAAAATTGTATCTAATGCTTCTATTATACCAAAAACTATTAGATTTGCAGTTATGCTGATGCTTTATTATTATTTCTTTTATGACAAATCCTGAATTGAGAAACTGTTGCATTACATTAAATCCTAATGGTACTATATGCCTATTTCTTCTTATATCTCCTATCAAAATTGCACAATATTTATTTTTACGCAATACTCTATAGCATTCATCTGCTACTTTTTTCATTTCTTTAATAAAATAGGGAATATCAAGATTTGACAGATCTCCATCAATACCTTCACTATACTTTATAATATTAGAATAGGGAGGATGTGTACAGATTAAGTCAACACTATCATCTTTAATAAAATTTAAATTTCTAGCATCTCCTTTGATTATGTTCGGCTCATATTTACTTGTTTTGCAAAAAGAAATATTCCTTTTTGCGATTTCTAAAGCGCTACTATTTATATCAACACCAATGCCATGTCTTTCCAATAATATTGTTTCAATTAATGTAGTTCCACTTCCTAAAAATTGATCTAATACAACATCACCTTTGCATGAATATCTTAAAATAACATTCCTAGGAACATAAGGTGACCAATTTCCTCTATATCTAGGATTATGTGTTGCCCAACTTCCCCTATTAGGGAAATTCCATACAGTTGTGGTTTCTAATGTAAAATTCTCAGGAGCCCACTCATCTATTTTATTAAAGTCCTTAGAAATATAAGGATGATGCTGTTCTTTGACTTTTACATCTTCAGTTATATTAAATGTTGTTTTATGAATCTTGTTATCTAAATACTTTACGTTCTCATCTTTCTGATATATAGAAATTTTTTTTATATATTCCAACTCTTCTTGGGTATAAAGTTCTTCTATTTTTAAATATTTGTATTTATACATACTAGATCAAACCTGCCTTTCTACCCCATAAAACTTAACGCATGGTTAATTCTATAATCCAATTAATCCAGCTAGTTATAGTTGATGCTCGCCTATGAAATGTCTTTTCAGCTTCAATTCTATATAAATTAGACTCTTTCATTATTTTTACTATTTCTTCTTTTGAAGGCATCTTACCCCTTTTTAAATAAAGCTTAAAAGTAAGATAAAAAGGCTTGTGTTCAAGTATGAATTCTACAAATCTCAAGTTTCTAATTTTTATACTATTTGAGAATAAATTTATACCCTTTTGAGTTAAATAATATTGTATAGTTCCCTTTTCTCTACTTTTATATATTAATCCTAAATACCTTCCTGCATCAGTGTAATAATTGGTTTGTCTAGAATTAAAATCATATCTATAGGTTATTTCATCCCTAGATAAGGTAGTATTTTCATATAATATCTCACATAAATTAATTATTCTTTCAAAGCTATTAGCTTGTGGAAAAGGAATATTATTAGGTTCTGGAATTA
>ERZ773359.963-NODE-963-length-41294-cov-8.166226_pt1 | contig 41294 bp, 28 predicted proteins | sample MGYA00374955_ERZ773359 | MGnify/ENA primary metagenome ERZ773359 (study PRJEB29098, sample SAMN04486028) | biogas fermenter metagenome | study: EMG produced TPA metagenomics assembly of the Biogas fermentation microbial communities from Germany - Plant 4 DNA1...
CATGGATTATTATAAGGATCCCAATGTTATACCCGATGCCATGCTGAAAATAGCTGAGGACTGGATAGATATCATAGCCTATGAGGATGGGATCGAGAGCAACGGTTCTGCCTATTCCTTGCCATGACAAGGGGACGTTTCGTTTGTCACAAACCATTAATTTATCCTGTTTGCCTGAGTTCCATAAGATTAACCGCTTAAAAGAGTTAAGTGCAAAAAATAATATACAAGATGTTTTTGATATCTTAAAAAACACAAATGTGATATCATATTAAGTAGAATATTCTGTTCCCCTTTTATAATAATACATAAGTTAAGGAGACGATAATATGGGAAAAAATGATGTAGCAAAAAGAATTGGAGATTCCAATCAGATTACAAGGGACTATATTGATTCAATTCTGGTAGAGGTACGTCACATCGATAATAAGAAGCCGAAAACAGACTTTGAGTTATATGGCCATTCCTTCAAAACCCCTATAATGACTGCAGCATTATCCCATTTGGACAACTATGCTGAAAATGGTGCAGTCAATATGGCCAAAGGTGCTTACATGGCAGATGCCGTCTATTGGACAGGCATGGGTGATATGGATGAATTGGAAAGGATAGTGGAAACAGGGGCAAAGACAATTAAAATCATCAAACCCTATAAAGACAATGATGATATCTTTAGAAAAATAGAGCATGCGGAGAAGGTCGGTGCTATAGCAGTTGGAATAGATGTAGATCACTCCTTTAACAGCAAGGGAGAATATGATGTGGTCTTAGGGGATGAAATGCGCCCCAAAACCATGGAGGAATTAAGATCATTTGCTGAAAGCACAAAACTGCCATTTATTATAAAGGGCGTGTTAAGCGTAAGTGATGCATTGAAATGTGTAGAATTTGGCGCACGCGGAATTGTTATTTCCCACCATAACGGAGTTATTGATTATGCTGTACCTACTTATATGATACTACAGGATATTGTAAAAGAAGTGGGCGGGAAAATACCAATCTTTATAGACTGTGGTATCAAATCCGGAATGGATACCTTTAAGGCTCTGGCTCTTGGTGCAACGGCTGTTTGTGTTGGTAAGTGGTTAATGGGACCCTTACAGGAAAATGGTGCAGAAGGTGTTAAAGATGAGATAATTAAGATGACGCAGGAGCTGGCAGGGGTCATGGCACGTACAGGATTTGAAACTATCGACGAAATCGAACCGTCCATCCTAAGAATCCCAAGATGACAAGGGGACGTTTCGTCTGTCACAAACGAACCAAGATGACAAGGGGACGTTTCGTCTGTCATCAATAATGCCACGGAGACATTTCATCTACCATCAACAAAACCAAGAACCAGCAACAAGGGGTGATTGCAATGGCAAGGCAACCGCGGAGAAAAAGCGGCACCGGTGTCTATCATGTCATGTTAAGGGGTATCGACAAGAGGGATGTTTTCTTAAAGGATGAGGATAAGAAAGTCTTTTTGTATTATCTCTTCAGGGCAAAGGAACTGGGCGGTTTTAAACTATATGCATATTGCCTGATGAACAATCACGTCCACCTGCTTATTAAAGAAGGTGAGGATCTGGGCAAGAGCATCAAAAGGATAACGGTAGGCTATGTACAATGGCATAACAAGAATTATGAAAGAACGGGGCATCTCTTCCAGAACAGGTATAGAAGTGAAGCGGTTGAGGACTATAGTTACCTGGTTGCTGTCACCAGATACATCCACCAAAATCCTGTCAAGGCCGGAATGGTCAGGAGCCTTATGGATTATAAGTGGAGCAGCTACGGAGATTATATCGCAAGCTATAATAATGAACTCACAAAGATAGATACTGAATTAATTAAGAGCTATTTTACCAATCTGGAATCCTTCAATGACTATATGAACAAACCAAATGATGATAAGTTCCTGGAATATGAGATAAAAAGCTACAATACAAATGAAAGACTTAAAAACATCATAAATAGTAAGGTGGACCTGGAGGATATCCGTCAACTGCAAAAAGCCGAGCGGGACGAAATCATCTGTCAAATATATGAATCCACCGGTGCAAGCATAAGGCAGCTCAGTGAAGTTATGGGTATCGGGCGAGGTATCATACATAATGCTGTGAAGGGTGCGGGTGCTAATCGGCATAAAAGTTGAGGGGTTCATTTTACTCTGATGACATATTAAATATTGACATACTCATCCGTAGGGGGATTATGAGTAGAAGTGAACCTGCGACCTTTGGAGTCGGAGTCTTAGAATGGAATTACCACATACAAATTCAATAATACCTACATTCCTTTAAATTCACATTATCAAATCCTATCAAACTGTCGAACATGCAATTAAAACATGGTATAATAGCCTTGTGGAAGCTGGAGGAAAATAATGAATTTAACTATAAAAAGCAAGCGGTACAATTCTGGAACTAAATCGCAAAACAGGAAAAAGCTTCCCCTATATAGCCAAAGACCAACTGATACTGATCGCGTAAATTACAAATTTATATAAACATCCTCTGGGTTATTTAAACCTGAATAACAAGGGAGATGTTTAGAAACAGCAAAAGATAATAGCGAGAGGAATGATATTATGAACGAAAAATTTACCAGGTTGTATGACTATGCCGTAAAGGATCTAACGGAGAACCTTCTTCCCTGGTGGATGGAGTATTCGGTAGACAAGGAAAACGGCGGCTTCTGGGGAAGAGTAGACGTAAATAATGTACCGGATCCAAAAGCACCCAAGTACATAACACTCAACGCCCGACTTATCTGGACTTTTGCCAGCGCCTACCGCGTTTTAGGGGATGAAAAATACCTCGAAATGGCAAATTACGCCTATGATTATTTTATCAAGCATTTCTGGGATGATGAATTCGGCGGCTGTTATACCTTCCTGGACCATAAAGGTGAAGTCCTTGAAGACTATAAATTCATTTATGGAAACGCCTTTGCAGTATATGGGCTAAGTGAATACGCCCGTGCTACCGGGAACCAGGAAGCCCTTGAATATGCGAAAAAGATTATAGATTGTTTGGACAATTATGCTTATGATCCACATTACAAGGGTTATTACGAAGCCTGCACCCGGGATTGGAAAGTGTCATTCTGGCATAGGGGCGTCAACAGGGTCCCTTCGGATGTAAAGACCATGAATACCCATCTTCATTTAATTGAGGCATATACCTGCCACCTGCGTGTAAATGACATCCCCCAGGTACGTAATAAGGTACGGGAACAACTCTATGTTATGCTAAATAAGATCGTTAATCATGATACCCATCATTATCACTATTTCCAGGACAGACAATGGAATCCCACGTCTACAGCCATATCCTTCGGTCATGATATAGAAGGCAGCTGGCTTATGATGGAAACAGCTGAAGTCCTGGGAGAACCCGAAGCCTTCCGTGCTGCCCGTGATACCTGCGTTAATATGGCACGTACCGTATTGGAAGAGGGATTCCGTGAGGACGGTGCCCTCCTAACCGAATACGACCCCGTAACCGGAGAGTATAGTGAATACCTGAGCTGGTGGGAACAAAACGAAGCGGTTGTTGGATTCTTAAATGCGTGGGAGCTTACCGGCGAAGAACATTTTCTTGATGCTTCATTGAAGTGCTTTGAGTATATAAACAAACACTTCATCGACCATGAAAAAGGTGGATGGTTCCCAGCCCTCAACCTGGAAGGCGAACCACTTTTGAGGCGTCCAAAATTAGTAGGAACTATCTGTCCCTATCATAACGGTCGTATGAGCATGGAGATAATAGAACGCTACAAAAAAAGCACCAGGTAAAGATCAAAGATGACAAGGGGACGTTTCCCTTGTCATCTTATTACTTCACTTTAAAATTCTATTTAAATTCTATATAAGCAATAACAATACATCAAGGCTGGATTACAGCGAACAAGACCAAACAAGATTACCCAGGATGGTAACAACGATAGAAACATAAGAATAAGAAGGCATAATGGAATAATACATATTTTAGTGATTTTGATTATTACTATCCGGAATTAAGACAAAAGGTGGGAAGAATAATGGAGAAGTTTATTGAAACCAGAGAAGTACCCTGTATAGGGGAATACGACATAATTATTGCAGGGGGCGGTATCGCGGGAGTCGCTGCAGCCCTTGCGGCTAGAAGATTGGGTAGCAAGGTCCTCCTGATTGAGAAGAGCGTTATGCTTGGCGGGCTTGCAACCTTGGGCCTGATAAGCTGGTACGAACCCCTTTGCGATGGAAGTGGAAGGCACATTATAAAAGGAATTTCCGAAGAACTCCTACTATTGTCCATTCAATACGGTCCCGATGACTTGCCTGCTCATTGGAAAACAGAAAAGAAAGGGGACTCCAAGTTACGAAGGTACGCAACTCATTATTCTCCTACTATCTTCGCCCTTGTCCTTAACGACCTTATGAGCAAGGAAGGTATTGATGTAAGGTTGGATATGATTGCCTCATATCCGATTATGGAGCAAAACAGATGCACGGGACTGATAGTTGAGAGCAAAAGCGGCAGGGAATTCTTTAAGGCTGACGTTTTTATCGATGCAACAGGAGATGCCGATATCTTGTACCGCGGGGGAGTACCATGCGTACAGGGTGAAAACTTCTTAAGTTATGTTGCCCATGGATTTGGACCAAAGGATGTAGAAAAATATACTGAGACCAAAGATGCCCTTAGGATACGCAGGTGGATGGCTTGTGGTTCTAACCTGTATGGAGTGGGGCATCCTGAAGGGCTACATAAATTTGCCGGTACAAATAATGAAGATGTGACCGAATTTGTACGGATGGGTCAGCAGATGTTGTTCGATAAAATTAAAGATGAACCGCCCAAAGACCGGGACATAATTACTATTCCAGGCATGGCCCAATATCGGACTACCCGCCATATTCAAGGTGAATATGAGTTAACCATTAATGATGAAGAAAAACACCATGAGGATTCCATAGGTGCCATTGGAGATTTCCGCAAACGGCATGTCCATTATGAAATCCCCTATGGCTGCCTATATAATAAGGAATTCCCAAATATGCTGGCTGCAGGTAGGATTGTCAGCGCCAGCGGCGATGGTTGGGAGGTAACCCGCGTCATCCCCGTGGCTGCACTTACAGGGCAAGTAGCCGGCACCGCTGCCCACCTGGCCTGCACAAATAATCAGTCTGTAGCCGATAACGATATTTCTGTATTACAGAATTTACTGGTCGAACAAGGAATCATGCTCCATTTCTAACACAGGAAAGATGACAAGGGGACGTTTCGTTTGTCATATTTTCTTTCAAGAAGCAGTATCAACGTTAGCAAGAGGAAAGATATCATGACAAAGGGACGTTTCGCTTGTCACATGTCAAGGCAACGCACGATATGCCAAGATATATGACAAGGGGACGTATTCTTTGTCACAAATATTATACATGTCAAAGGGACGTTTCCTTTGTTTCCAAATCTTTAATTATAGCAAAGTGATGTTTGGCTAGTCACCAAATATTTCAGGGAGGAACAGCATAGATGATAAAAAGTTTCGATATTAGGCAGTTCACACCTATCAATTGCGAGGTTCTGGATGGCCGGGACAGCACTATCCTTATATGTGGCAAAGAGGGCGGCAGGCTGCAAATCTGTGGCAAGCCAGGATCCTTAGGCGGCATTGATTGGAAAGATAAAAAGTATATCGTCATTGATGCAATCAACCATGAGAACTGGGTTGTAGGTGTTACCTTGTCCTTTTGGAAAAAGGACAATAACACGGATGAAGCCGATTTTACTGTGACCTTGGGGCTGTTACCTGAACTCAAAACCAGGTTATCCTTCCCCCTTGAAGCGTTAAACTCCCAGAAGATGTTCTTAGACAGGACCCCCGGCAAGCTAAAGACCGTAGTTTTTGGTAACAAGGTTTCCATAGACGAAATAGACCGGTTTGCCATTGGGACTATGAAGAGCTTTAGTCCCCAAAAGGTAGAGATCTTTAATTTCTATCTATCCGATGTCGAACCGGATTATCCTCTACCTGACGTGAAACTGGTGGATGAGATGGGACAGTTCATCAACCGCGAGTGGCCGGGCAAAACCAAAGACCTGGATGAGCTTAAGAAAAACCTGGAGGAGGCTGATAAGCCGGACGATATTCCCTTTTTTAGCAATTGGAGCGAATACGGGGGATGGAAGGATAAGAAATTCGAAGGCACCGGTTACTTTAGAACCCAGTGGGACGGGGAACGATGGTGGCTGGTTGACCCCGAGGGTTATGTATTCCAGAGTATAGGATTGGACTGTGTGAGACCCGAAGTAGCAGGGAGAATCGACGGAATCAGGAAGCTCCATACGTGGCTCCCCGATGAAGATGGTAGATACAGGGGAGCCCTGACCAAAGACGGAGACCTGGAATATTTTGATTTTGCCATCGCGAATCTGATCAGGGTCTTTGGCGAGAACTGGTGGGATAAGTGGGCAAAGATAACCAGACGCAGGCTTATAGAATGGGGTTTTAATACCATCGGAAACTGGTCCTCCCTCGAATTCATAAAATATGCGAAAATGCCATATGTCTGGCCGTTACAGGATTTCCCGGACACCACAAAAAGGGTTTTCAGGGATTTTCCGGACGTATTCAGCAGTGAATATCAGGAGAACTCCAATAAATTTGCCCAACAGCTTAAGCAATTTGATAAAGATCCTTATATGATCGGGTATTTTCTCAGGAACGAACCCCAATGGGCTTTCATTCACGACCTTAATATAGCGGAAGAGCTCCTGGAAAACAGGGAAGATTTAGAATCAAAGGATACACTTATCGATTTTCTTTCAAAGCGTTATCATGGGGATATTAAGGAATTTAACCGGGCATGGAACCTCAATCTATCCGGTTTTGAGGAACTAAAGAAAGGAATCCGCGAGGCTTCAAAGCTTTCAGATAATGCTTCCCGGGATCTGGACGAATTCTCAAAGAAAATGATCCGTGCATATGTGGAGATCCCCAGCCTGGCCTGCAGGAAGGTAGATCCCAATCATATGAACCTGGGTATGCGGTACGCCTATATAACCAATGAAAGCCTGTTGGCAGGCTACGATAATTTTGATGTTTTCTCCATCAACTGCTATAAAACCACTCCATACGATGACGTGGAGAATATAGGAAGGATTACGGGCCTGCCGGTGATGATAGGCGAATTTCATCATGGAGCTTTGGATAGAGGACTGCCGGCAACGGGAATATGTGGGGTTACTACCCAGGAGGAACGCGGGAAAGCCTATCGATACTATATGGAAACCGGTGCTACCAGCAAGTATTTCGTAGGTGCTCACCATTTTACCTTAAATGACCAGGCAGCATTGGGAAGGTTTGACGGGGAGAATTTCCAGATAGGCTGTGTGGATATTTGTAACAAACCCTATAAGGAGTTTGTGGAGAAGATTATAGAGACCAACAAGATCTTGTATGAAGTAGCTGCCGGCATGCGCAAGAACTATGACCAGCTACCCGAAGAAATCCCCAGAGTAGGTTTCTGATGACAAGGGGACGTTTCGTTTGTCATATATTTCAGGGAAAAGTTCGGAAGATGGTTGTATGAGATGGAGACGTTTCCTTTGTTACCTATTAAAACATAGCGATATAAAAAATCCGTACAATAAGAACGTCATGAACAAAGTAAAATCCGGGCAATCCAAAATAGTTGTCCATTCATAACAAATTTATGGGGGTAATCATGGAGATAATAGGCTATGGCGAGGATGCCTTAACCCTATGGGCAATAAAGAATAAGCTTCATGCTATTTTGCAGGAACTGAATGACAATAGCGATGTATCAAGGTGCAAGGTATTCTTTCGCCCCAGCTTTGGACGGCGTGGAGGCGAGAAGAGTGCACAGTTTGGGGAATTTGATTTTATTATTCTTTCGAAAGAACGCATCTACCTGGGAGAAAGTAAGTGGGATGGATCTTCAGAGAACAAGAACGGCATTTTGGAGTTACGGGATGAACAAAAGTTCAGACATGAGGTAATGAAATTCTATATTTGCCAATGGTTTAAAGGGGATTTTCCGGATTGGTCCAGCTTTGTACGAAAGGTCGGGAAAACTACAAAACATATGGGCGTAGAAAAACCCCTGGCACCTGTCGGCTCTCTTTTGGCATCCAACTTACAGACCCTCTTAGAGACAATAAAGAGTCATTTTTCTTCTCTGCCTGAAATAAGAAATATATTATTGTACCTTCATAAGGGCGAATCATCCAACCCCATCAGTAGAGTAAGTAAAGATTTTGATTTGGTGAAAATCGATTACTCTCAAGATAGCGTCGACAATTTCATTAGAATCGTTATATAAGAATGAGAAGCGATGCTTTCCACTCCAAAATTGTCTGGTTTTAATCAGTGGTAGGTTTCAATGGATAGCAAGCTTCAACCAGCGGTGAAATTCCAGTAGTAAATTCCAATGGATGACAAGTTTAAATCAGCAACAAGTTTCAATAAGTGGCGGGTTTCGATAAGTAAAAAGCCAATGATTATAAATTATCCGCATCACTAAAAGCTATGTACTGAAGTTTCCAAAGCAATAACTTAATATGTTTAGATGATAAGGGGGGCTACATTATGTACAGTAGTAGAGAACAGGTCATAAAAACAATTACATTCAAAGGACCTGACCGTTTGGTTTACGATCTGGCTCCTGGATACGGTACTGACTTTGCATGGATAGGCATGGATCCGTCCCCTGATGCCAGGCCCTCAAAGGGGATTGATGAATGGGGAGCGGTCTGGGGTAACATTGGAAGAAGCAACCTTGGGGAGGTCAAGGATTTTCCCCTTAAGAGCTGGGACGATTTTCCCAAGCTAAAGATACCGGATATAACAGATCCTGCAAGATGGAAAAACTTAAAAGGAGCCAGAGAGAGGGCAGGGGATAAGTTTCTCCTGGGATCAGGGATATCCATATATGAAAGAGTTCATTTTATCAGAGGTCTTGAGAACACATGGGCTGACATCTATGAGAACAGGGATGAACTGTGCAAACTGTTGGATATCCTGGTTGATATGAACCTCTACGCTATAGAAAGGTATGCGGAAGAAGGGGTTGACGGATACTTCTTCTGCGATGATTGGGGTCTGCAGGACCGGCTTATGATACGGCCGGATATCTGGAGGGAGATCTGGAAGCCCAGGTATGAAAGAATCTATAAAGCGGCTCATGAGGCCGGGATGTTAACCCTCCTCCATAGTTGCGGTTATATTATGGATATTTTGGAGGATCTGATCGAAATAGGCCTGGATGTGATCCAGATTGATCAACAGGAGAATATGGGATTAAGGACCCTGGGAGAGAAGTTTGGCGGACGCATAACCTTCTTTGCACCGGTGGATATCCAAAAGACTATGGCATATGGAAGTAAAGATGATATCCAAAGGTATGTACGTGACATGTTCCGTTATTTATGGAGGCCCGAAGGGGGATTCATTCCCCAATGGTACGCTGATCCAGTCGGAGCAGGGCATACCCAGGAGGCCATAGATACCATGTGTCAGGAATTCATCAAGGTCGGCAAGGAATTATACGCGTGACAAGGGGACGTTTCGTCTGTCATATTCTATGACAAGAAGGCGTTTTTAAAGATGACAAAAAGATGTTTAATTTCTCACCAAGCAAATCAAAAGATAACAAAGTGGAGGTACAGATTATGAGGCTTTGGTACGACAGGCCGGCTGAAGAATGGGTAGAGGCCCTGCCCCTGGGCAACGGAAGAATAGGAGCAATGCTTTTTTCCAATCCTGACAGGGACGTGATTATGCTTAATGAGGACACCCTTTGGTCAGGATATCCCAGGGATACCAACGTGGCTGATGCTGCGATACATTACCCGAAAGCTCTTGCGCTCATAAAAGAAAACAGGTACAAGGAAGCCGAGGAGTATATAGAGGATCATATGCTGGGCCAATACACCCAGTCCTATATGCCCCTTGGGGACCTAAGGCTGGACTTTCCTGTCATCAACAGGGAGAGCGTTACGGACTATTACCGGGAACTAAGCCTCGATACCGCTATAGTCACTACAAGCTTCCTACACCAGGGAGTTTGCTATAAAAGGGAGGCCTTCATTTCCCATCCCGATCAGTGCATGGTTATAAGGCTTTCTGCGGATAAGCCTCAATCTATCAGTTTTTCAGCCTCCTTTGACAGCCAGCTAAAGTCCATTGTTACTACTGGTGACAATACCATATTTTTAGATGGAATATGCCCGTCCCATGCGGAGCCAAACTATAGGGGCTCTGACAACCCGATTGTCTATGAGGAAGAGGATCATAAAAAGGGGATCAGGTTTCGGGCCGCAGCTATTTTAGAAAACGATGGGGGTAAGGTTTTCGCCAGGGACCATAGTATCCAGGTGGAAGCGGCCAATAGCGTTGTCATAAAGCTTTGTATCCGTACCAGCTTTAACGGCTTTGACAAACAGCCCTATCTTGAAGGGAAGGATTACATAAGGGACTGCCATGATGACCATATGAGAATCCAAAGCCAGGCATTTGATGACTTAAAGGTCCGTCACATTGATGACTATCAGGAACTATACAATCGAGTTGTTCTGGACCTGGATGCCGATAACAAGGATGACATACCGACCGATAGAAGACTGGAGATGTTCCAGGAAACCCAGGACGATAAGGGCCTGTATGAACTCATCTTCCAATATGGCCGCTATCTGTTGATTGCCAGTTCCAGAGAGGGCACCCAACCGGCCAACCTACAGGGGATATGGAATAAGGAGTTACAACCGCCCTGGAGCAGCAATTACACATTGAACATAAACACCGAGATGAATTACTGGCCGGCGGAAATATGCAATCTCTCAGAATTACATGAGCCTCTGTTCCGTCTGATAGATGAACTGCGGGTCACAGGGGCAAAGACGGCTAAGCTACACTATGGGGCCAGGGGCTTCACAGCCCACCACAACACGGATTTATGGAGGTTATCTAATCCCGTTGGTGATTTTGGCAGAGGAACGGCAGGATACGCCTTCTGGCCTATGGCAGCGGGCTGGCTATGCCACCACCTCTTTGAACATTATGAATATACATTGGACAAGGAGTTCCTGAAATACAAGGCCTATCCGGCTATTAGGGACGCGGCCCTATTCTATATAGACATGCTGTCAGAGGATGAGAACGGTTACCTTGTCATGTCTCCCACCACCTCTCCGGAAAACGCCTTTATCTATGAAGGTGAGGTACGCAAGGTCTCAAAGACTGCCACTATGACCATCGCTATCGTTAAGGAGGTATTCTCCAATTTTCTGAAATGCTGCGAAGCCCTGAGTATAGAAGATGAATTGATCCCTGCGATAAAGGACAGGATTCCAAGGCTTTATCCATACAAGATTGGATCAAAGGGACAGTTCCTGGAATGGGAAGAGGAGTTTGGGGAGCCGGAGCCACACCACAGGCATATCTCCCATATCTATCCCCTGCACCCGGGTACCGAGATAACCCAGCTGGATACGCCGGAACTGGCTGAGGCCTGCAGGAGATCCCTGGATCTTCGCGGGGATGATGGAACAGGGTGGAGCCTTGGCTGGAAGATAAATACCTGGGCCAGGCTTCATGATGGAAACCGGGCATTGAAACTTCTAAAGCGCCAGCTACGATATGTCAGTGAAAGGAATACGAATTATACCGATGGCGGAGGAACCTATGCCAATCTTTTCGACGCCCATCCTCCCTTCCAAATTGACGGAAACTTTGGCGCCTGTGCGGGTATTGCCGAACTATTCCTGCAAAGCTATGATGACAAGGTACTGATACTCCCCGCCCTGCCGGATGAGTTTGCCAATGGACGGATTAAGGGCCTATGCGCAAAAGGCGGGATTGTAACCGATATAACATTTCGTAATGGCAGGCTGGTAAAAATGGACTTTTATACCAGATCGGAAGAGAGCAGGCGGGTTACCTTTGTCTATCGGGGAAAATCCCTGCAGATGGGTATTGTTAAGGGAGAAAACTATACGGTAAAGGAGCATATGTTTAGTCATTGAGAACAGTCTGCATAGGACCATTTTCCAATGCGTACTGGATTATGTATGATTAGCATCGTATTAGTATCATCTACCCTACTATTTTACCAATGCCTACTGAATTTAGATCTTGTATTAGTCAGGTATTCTTTTTAGGATAACCATAAAGATGGGCTTAAGGTTTTAGCTTAAGAAACAGGCTTAGAGTATAGAATCATTTAGTCCTTAAATCAGTATTGGACCAATATTGAGCCGATTCTGTAAAATTAAGCCAATTCAGGGATTTTAGGAAACAGAAAAAATTGGAACCGAAATAGAAACTACAGAGGGAAGGGAAGCTAGTATGAAGGATATCAACATTAGCATTAATGACAACTTCTGGTCCACCTACACAAAACTAATACGGGATGAGGTAATCCCCTATCAATGGGATGCATTGAACGATAATATAGCAGATGCAGAGCCCAGCGCGGCCATTCGTAATTTCCGCATTGCCGCCGGCGAAGAAGAGGGCGAGTTCTATGGGATGGTCTTTCAGGACAGCGACGTTGCAAAGTGGCTGGAAGCCGTAGCATACAGCCTGGAGACCTATCCCGATCCGGAACTAGAAGCAAGGGCAGATCAAGTCATCGATCTAATCGGTAGAGCCCAGCAACCGGACGGCTATTTAAACACCTATTTTATTGTTAAGGAACCGGATAAAAGATGGACCAATCTGGAGGAATGCCATGAGCTCTATTGCGCAGGGCACATGATAGAGGCCGCCGTTGCCTATTATGAAGTAACGGGTAAGCGAAAGTTTATGGACATAATGGCCAGGTTTGCAGACCATATAGACTCTGTGTTTGGACCCGAGGAAGGCAAGAAAAAGGGCTACCCCGGCCATCAGGAGATCGAACTGGCCCTGGTTAGGCTCTACAAGGCCACTGGGAACAGAAAATACTTAAAACTCGCAAAATACTTTTTGGACGAGAGGGGCAAACAGCCGTATTATTTCGATATAGAGTTTGAAAAAAGGGGCAGAAAGGAGTTTTGGCCCGGACATCGGAATATGGGCAGACATTATGATCAGGCCCATCTGCCCGTCAGGGAACAAAAGGAGGCCGTAGGGCATGCCGTCAGAGCCCTGTACATGTATTCCGGAATGGCGGATGTGGCCATGGAGACCGGGGACGAAGAACTGTTGGAAGTCTGCCGCAGGCTATGGAACAATATAGTGTACAAGAGGATGTATATAACGGGAGCTGTGGGTTCCCAGGTATTTGGCGAATCCTTTACCTTCGATTACGATCTCCCCAATGACACCGTCTACGGGGAAACCTGTGCAGCCATAGCTCTGGTCTTCTTTGCCAAGAGGATGTTGAAGGCAGAGCCTAAAGGCTCTTATGCCGATGTCATGGAAAGAGCCCTTTATAACGGGGTAATCAGCGGTATGTCCCTGGACGGAAAGTCATTCTTCTATGTCAATCCCTTGGAGGTTAATCCGGAAGCCTGCGAAAAGAATGCAGGTTTTAAGCATGTAAAGCCAGTCCGTCAAAAATGGTTTGCATGTGCCTGCTGTCCTCCAAACATTGCAAGGCTCCTGGCTTCCATAGGCCATTATATATATGACATTAAGGACAATACCGTCTATACCCATCTTTATGTAGCCAGCAGGGCGGAGATGAATGTTGAAGGAGAGAAAATAGGTATCACACAGACCACCGACTATCCATGGGATGGAAATGTTGGAATCAGCGTGAATTTGGATGGCTCAAAGGAGTTCAATCTAGCCCTTCGGATTCCCGGAGGGTGCCGTGATGCCAGGATATCCGTCAACGGCCAGGAGATAGATATTGCCGAAGTCATGGCAGACGGTTATGCCATAATCAAGCGCAGGTGGGAGAATGGGGACAAGGTGGAAATGAACTTTGCCATGGAGCCTGTCAGGGTTAGGTCCAACCCCCTTGTCAGGGCCAATGCCGGCAAGGTGGCCATCCAGTCCGGACCCATAATATACTGCCTGGAGGAAGTGGATAACGGCCCCGGCCTTCAAACCATGGTACTTCCCAAGGATTCACCACTGGAAATGTCCTTCTGTAAAGACACCTTGGGTGGGGTCAACATAATAACTGCCCAGGGCAAAAAAGCCAGGTTGGAGGCCTGGGATGGGGATCTTTATAAGGCTGACGCCTGCATTGAATACGAACCTGTCAAACTCACCTTTATACCCTACTATGCATGGGTCAACCGTGAACCCGGCGAAATGACGGTCTGGGTCCACGAATGCTGACAAGATGACAAGGGGACGTTTCGTTTGTCACAAAAAAGTTGACAAACGAAACGTCCCCTTGTCACATTCCCTTCGACACGAAAATATAAAATTTTCAGTAGATTTAATCTCTCATGATTGGGTATATATAATATTGAGGCGGGCTTTTACTTTGGGGTAAGGGCCAAAGGCCGGAAAAGTACATAATCAGAGAGAGGTGTTTTCTTTGGATAAAGTTAAATTAGCTATTATATATTACAGTTCCACAGGAACTAACTACCAAATGGCGAAATGGGCTGAAGAGGCTGCCAAGGAGGCAGGTGCAGAGGTCAGGGTCTTGAAGGTAAAGGAGCTGGCCCCACCGCAGGCCATCGATTCCAACCCCGCTTGGAGAAAGCATTATGATGAGACACAGGACGTACCGGAAGCAACATCGCAGGACCTGGAATGGGCAGATGCCCTCATATTCAGCATGCCGACCAGATTTGGCGTAATGCCCTCCCAGATGAAGCAATTCCTGGATATCCAGGGTGGACTTTGGGCCCAGGGCAAATTGGCCAACAAAGTGGTAAGTGCCATGTCATCGGCTTCCAACCCCCACGGAGGCCAGGAAAAAACACTCCAGAGCCTGTATACGGTAATGATGCATTGGGGGACAATAATCGTACCGCCGGGCTATACGGATGACTCAGTATTCGCCGCAGGCGGAAATCCATATGGAACCAGCGTCACCCAGGGCGAGGACGGCAAGATGGTTGAGGATGTTGAGAACGCAGTCAAGTACCAGGCCAGAAGGACGGTAACTGTAGCCGGCTGGCTGAAAAAGGGTAGAGAATAGTACATCGATATGATCGACGAATAAACCAAAACCCCGGACCAATAAACATTCCGGGGTTTTCCTATTCTTACCACACCAGAATTATTCACATCAGAACTATCACTCGTCAGCATTATTTCACATCACCAATATCCGGGGCCCCAACCATTATTCCAATTGACTAATCCATCATATTGTTTGATAATTAATATATGGGATTAATCTTTAAATGCCATGAAAATATGAATTATGGGGGTAAGGTGTAAAATGAGAATCGATTGTCATATTCATACTACATATGGTGAAGTCACTCAGGAAGCTTTCCTATCGAGATTGGATCAGGCCGGAGTTGATGGGGGTATTGTTTTCTCCCAGAGTCCCTCCCGACTTTCGGGTTCTGATATTTCTCCAAAGGAAAGAATAGAAAATGTGCTTGAATGGACAAAAGGTCATAAGTGGTTGTTTCCATTTTACTTTATTGACCCTACCGGTGAAACAGCCATGGACGAAGTTGATCTGGCTGCTTCCATGGGAATAAAGGGTTTCAAGATTATTTGCAGTACCCATTACCCTAGCGATCCTCGTGCTGTGCCTGTATACCAGCATATAGCCAACAAAGGCCTGCCAATTCTGTTCCACTCCGGCATTCTCTATGATGGAAAAAATGCATCCGGCAATTATAATAAGCCCACCGAATTTGAAGTTCTCCTATCTATCGATAATCTAAGATTTGCCCTGGCCCATGTATCATGGCCATGGACGGATGAATGTATAGCTGTATACGGCAAATTCAACAATTCCCTGAAAAAAGGCGGAGACAGGGCCGCTACCGCCGAAATGTTCATTGATATCTGCCCCGGTACACCCTTCATCTACAGGAAGGACATGTTGGAAAAGCTGCTCTTAACCGGATATGACATCGAAGACAATGTGCTTTGGGGCGTGGATTCCAACGCTAACGATTATGGTGCGGACTATGCACTTCGAATCTACGAGTTTGATGACAAAGCATTTGATGACTTACAAATCTCCAGAGAAGTAAAAAACAAAATCTACTATGAAAATGTCCTGCGCTTCCTGGGTGTTTCCAAATAGGAGACAAATTTCAGCCCCCTAATAGAGCAATCAAACCAGGAAAGGTAGTGGGTTGTAACCTTATCAATAATCCTAGAGACCGAGGGCAGCCCGGTACAAGGATCGGTCATGTAGTAAAATTGCGTTGAGAAATAACAGGCGCCCATGTATAATGGATTTAAAGGGAGAGTCCCAATTACCATTATTTTGCGATAAGCAAGCCCTTTAATAGGTACACTATTAAATATAGGCTGGGATTATTGAAGAATTCAGGGATAATTATTAATACTATCCGGACAAGTTAAGGCAATTAGCAACTCAACATTTAATAGGTTGCAAATCAACATTTAAAGGAGGATCTTCTATGAGACTTGGTGGCGGTATTGTAAAGAGCTATAGCAATCCTGAGGAATGGATAAAGATCGTAAAGGAATTAAGGTACAGCGCCGTTGTCGCACCGATGAAACACGATGACCCTGAGGATTTAGTTAAGGCATACGTTAAAGAGGCAAAGGATGCAGACGTCATCATAGCAGAGGTTGGGGCATGGAGTAACCCCCTGTCCCTGGATGATGATGTCCGGAAAAAGGCCCTGGAGCATAATAAGAACCAGTTGGATCTGGCCGATAGGATTGGCGCCAGATGCTGCGTCAATATAGCCGGAACAAAGGGGGAGATCTGGGACGGACCATATAGGGAAAACTATGAAGCTGATACATATGCCCTGATAGTGGATACTGTGCGCGAGATCATCGATGCTGTTAAGCCGAAGAACACTTTCTATACCCTGGAGCCCATGCCCTGGATGTATCCGGATTCACCGGACAGCTATCTCAAGCTGATAAAGGATATAGACCGGAAGGAATTTGCCGTGCACCTTGATACGGTAAATATGATAAATTGTCCTCAAAGATATCTGTTCAACGATGAATTCATTAAAGAGTGTTTCAAAAAACTTGGACCCTATATCAGGAGTTGCCACGCTAAGGACGTAATAATGGACTCTAAACTGACCACCCTTATCAGGGAAGTTGCTCCCGGAAAGGGCACATTTAACTATTCGGTCTTTGTCAGGGAAGTGGAAAAATTAAACCCTGATCTGACGGTTATGATTGAGCATCTAAGTACCCAGGAAGAATACATTGAGGCCTTTGAATATATCGAGGGCGTAGCCAGGAAGAACGGTGTAAGCCTGAGATAAACAAAGAGGTAACCAAAAGGGGAAACATCAGGGGACAGTCCCTATGTTTCCCCCTTCCCCATGTGTCTTTAAAGGAGAAAAAGTATGCTTGACGATATATTGCAACTTTTGCACCAGAATATTTCCCATCGAATTTGGTTCATTTCCGATTTGCAACAATCGATTCCAGAAAACGCTGCCCGCTGTATGAGACAGGGCATACAAGATTTTCGACAGCTTAATCTAGAGTGTGATCGCATCATCTACCTGGGGGATGCAGTGGAAGGTGCTAACCTGGGTCATTTGGAAGATATGACAGAGATGCAGGTTAAAAATTTAAAAGACCTGGATATTCCGGTCCGCTATGTTATAGGAAATCATGATTTTGATTATTTCAGGCGTTACAGGGAGTCCCTGGCCGGGGTTAGCCTGCCCTTTTATGAGACAATTAAGGAGGTGCCGGGCTGGAAAGCCACAGCCTCCATAGAGGATTTTTGTTTTATTGAAGAGTTTGACGATTTTGCCCTGGTATATTTAAGCGACCATGCAGCCATGGATGGCAGCTGGTTTACCATCCATGGTAAGGTTTTTGGGGACAGCTCCCTCTATCCCTATGATGATGCTTTCTTCGAAGAGCTTAGGGCCAAGATCGCAGATTTAAACAAACCGGTATTTACGGCATCTCACTATGCCTTTCCCGGCGGGAATCGCCCGTCCCCCTTATTGGAAAGGCTATTGCCACTGCCTGATAATGTAAAGACACATTTCTATGGTCACGCCCATATCGGAGACAAGGTGTGGGTGGGCAAGGACTGTTATCGCAAAATTTCATACGTAGATGATCATAACATCCCGCAGATTGATGTAGCATCCTTTGAGAACATTCGCGGCAACGCCGTGCGTTCCGTTTTCTTTGAAATATATCAAAAGGGCGGATATGGTATCCTCTTTCGCAACCATACCCTGGCAAAATGGGAAGAAGTCTTCTTTATCAATACATAATGTCAGAGAGGTACCGTCCGCTCGTGTTTTATAAGGGGAGGTATGAAGGTGATTCTCAATAAACCGGCTTTTAAACCATTCACCGTAAAGGAAATCAAACCGGAGGGTTGGCTCTTAAACCAACTGAGGATTCAGGCGTCCGGCTTATCGGGTAACCTGGACAAATTCTGGCCTGATATAAAGGACAGTAAATGGATAGGGGGTCAGGCTGAGGGCTGGGAACGGGTTCCCTATTGGCTCGATGGTTTTATACCCCTTGCATGGCTTCTGGATGATGAGGATATGATGGAGCGGGCCACCTATTATATCAACTGCATAATCGATGGGCAGGCAGAGGACGGCTGGATCTGTCCCGACGATACCGGAGATAGAAGCAGATACGATGTCTGGGCCAAGCTCCTTGTCCTGAAGGTTCTGGTGGTCTATTACGAGGCCACGGAGGACAAGAGGATAGAAGATGTTGTTAGAAAAGCCCTTAAGGCCCTGGACAGGCACATTGATACGGCTCCCCTCTTTAATTGGGGACATTCAAGATGGTTCGAAGGTCTTATCTCTATCTGGTGGCTGTACGAGAGGACGGAGGAGGGTTGGCTCCTTGATCTGGCCACAAAGCTAAGGTGCCAGGGCTTTGATTGGCAGGCATTCTTTAAGAACTGGCCCTATAGGGAATCCGACGGCAAGGGCCGCTGGAGCTATATGAGTCATGTGGTCAACAACGCCATGATGCTGAAATCCGGTCCCCTGCTTTGGAGGATGACGGGCTCTAAAGAGGATTTGGAATACGTAAATGAGATGGTGGATATGCTGGACAGATACCACGGCATGGTTACCGGGGTATTTACCGGGGACGAATGCCTTGCCGGGCTCAGTCCGGTCCAGGGTACCGAACTCTGTGCCGTTGCGGAGTACATGTATTCCCTGGAGCATCTCATTTCCATAACCGGTGAGGCCAAATGGGGAGACAGGCTGGAGCGGATCGCCTACAATGCCCTGCCCGCTACCTACAGCCCCGATATGTGGACCCACCAGTACGATCAGCAGGTAAACCAGGTGGAATGCAGCAGGCAGAAAGATCCCATATTCAATACCAACAGCGGAGAATCAAACCTCTTTGGCCTGGAGCCTAACTATGGATGCTGTACCGCCAACCTAAGCCAGCCATGGCCAAAGTTTGCCCTGTCCACTTTTATGAGGAGTGATGATGGCTTTGCCGCTGTAGTCTACGCTCCCTCATCTCTGGATACCGCCATAGATGATACCCAGGTATCCATCAGGATGCAAACGGAATACCCCTTCAGGGATACTGTTGATTTTGTGGTTAAAACATCCCAACCAAAGGAATTCACCCTATGGCTGAGGGTACCTGAATGGGCGGAAAGCCCATCTGTAAGGATAGATGGAAATGAGACCAAAATAGAGAAGTCAGGGTTTTATCCCTTAACCCGGATCTGGGAGGGAGAGACCAGGTTCACATTAAAGCTACCCATGGATATATCGGTTGTACCCAGGTCCAACAATCTCTTTGCAATAACCCGTGGGCCCCTGGTCTATGCCCTGCCCATAGAAGAGGACTGGGTCCAGATTAATAAGGATGTGGAGGGCAGGGAATTTCCCCATTGCGATTATGAGGTACTGCCTAAGAGTCCCTGGAATTACGGCTTGTGTATTGATAGGGATAATATTGAAGATTCCCTTACTGTCAGGGAGTTGGAGTTTGGGGACTGTCCCTTTTCGCCCCAGGGGGCTCCCATAGAGATCAGGGTCAGGGGCAAAAAGGTGGATTGGGAGATGGAGAGAGGGGCAGCAAAGCCTTATCCCGGAATGGAATGGATCTCCCCCCAGGTGGAACAGCTCAGGCTGATCCCCTATGGATGCACCAATCTGCGAATGACTGAAATGCCTATATTGGACGATTGAGGAGGATGTACATATGAAGCTTAAAATCAGGGCCTTGGACCGGAACGGAAAGGGGTTACCCTGCAGGATTACCATACAGAGGTTGACCTTCGACGAGGAGCAATACACCGAGGGACTCCTTAGGACGGTTTATTGCGAAGGAGAGTATGAGTGCAGCCTGGAAGACGGGATCTATGATATAAATGTGTATAAGGGCAAGCTCTATAAGCCCTACAGGCAGCGCATCTGTATGGAGGGGGAGGACATATCCATAGACGCCGTACTGAGTCCCCTGGTGGATGTGGAAGCCATGGGCCTATATGCCTTTGACGGGCATTCCCATGTTTCCAGGGACAGGGGATTGGATTCCGGAAACCTTTCAAAGGCGGCTCTTGTCATGAAGGGGGAAGGTTTTCACTACTTCTTCGCCGGTTCACCTTACGATAACGAAACCCATCTGGAATGTATAAACAACAGCTTTCCCAATACCGACAGCTACAGGGAGCGTTTTGCATCCCTCTTAAACCGGCTCAGCGATGATAAGTTTGTAATCGATATCGGCAACGAGAATGTAAAGTGCCGGTATGGGCATATCTTTTTGATGAATTACACACAGGATACTCCCTTTAATACTTATTACGACCGTGAGTTCGACCCATGGCTGTTAACCAAAGTGGGGGATGAGCCACCATATAAGCTGCCCTACATATACGAGGCCATAGCCAGGGAAAGGGAGGAGCATTCCGTCGCCGTATTTGCCCATCCCACAAGCTGGTGGTGGCATGACAACGGTGAGTTTGTAACCAACATCGCCACTACCCTGGGCTTTGAGATCCTGGCAGAATCAATCGATGCCATGGTGGTCATGGGCTACAGAAGCGACCACACCTACTACCAGGAGCTCTGGTATGATGCCCTTAATAACGGGTACTTCCTGCCCGGTGTCGCAGAAACCGACACACTATTAGATGCAGTACCCAGTAAATTTATCTGGTTTAAGACATACACCTACTCCGACGGAAAGTTCGGAGATCTGGATGCCTATTGCGATGCAATTAAAAAGGGCCGCAATATAGTCTCTACCGGACCCCTGGTTACCCTTAAGGTAGACGGCGAGTTGCCCGGAGCCGTCCTAAAATATACCGAAGACCAGAAGTTTCATATTGATATGGAAGCCTTCGCCTGTTATGAGGCTGCCTTGAGCAGGGTCCAGCTTATCGTTAACGGAGAGGTACATAAGGAATACAATATCCACGCGAACCATTTCAAAGCAGAGGAGTATTTAAGCTTTGGAAAGGACAGCTTTATCATAGCCAAATGCTACGACTATGCAGGAAACGTATCATTTACCAACCCAGTTTATATAAGAAACAGCCCATTTGTAAACAGGGGCTATCTATCCGATGTAAGAGTGTCAGTCTTAAAGAATAACAGCCCCGCTGAAGGTGTGTACAGCATCGACGATGGGCCGGAATCCCCCTTTAAGGGTGAAATCCACCTGAAGATGAAAGTATCAGCCAGGTTGAACATCAGGGTAGGGGACCAGGCCAAGACCATACGGCTGTTTGAGCTGAAGGAGCTGCAGGATATCTTCAAAAACCTGTATTTTGGTTGGTTTAACTCCGACAAGAAGTATCTGCCGGGGGATATCCCTGCAGAATATTTTCAACTGAGGCGGATCAGGGAGATCCTGGATAAGGTGGAACTGTCAGTGGATTTCTAAGGACTGGAAGAAAGCAGTCCAGTCCACATATATAAAAATATCATATGAGGGGTGAGGACGATTAGGGTACTACAATTGTTTGGAGAGATGGACCTTCGGGTTGTGGACCTGCCCATGCCAAAGTGCGGACCGGATGAGGTGTTGATCAGAACCGAATACTGCGGCGTATGCGGTTCGGATATACCCAGGGTGTTGGAGGGAAAGGTCAGATTTTTCCCTGTGACCTTGGGCCATGAGTTTTCTGCTACGGTGGTCGAGGTGGGGTCCAATGTAACCCATGTTAAGGAAGGAGACCTTGTGGCAGCCATACCGCTTTTAGTCTGTCACAAGTGCCCAAATTGCCTGGACGGCAATTATGGCCAATGCCTCAGTGCGCGCTTTATCGGGAGCAGCCTGGCTACAACCGGTGGGTTTGCCGAATACAATGTCTTTCCTGCCACCAACGTAATGAAGCTACCGGAAGGTATCGATCCCATGGCAGCCGCCTTTGTGGAGCCGGCCTCGGTGGCCATGCACGGCCTGTTTCTAATGGACTTTAAACCTTGCACGGATATTGCCATAATGGGTGTGGGCACCATAGGGAACCTGGTTTTGCAGGCAGCTAAAATCATGGGGGCCAGACATATCTATGCCTTTGACAGCGACGATGAACGCCTGGCTCTGGCGGAAAAGTCAGGAGCATATCGCTGCTATAATACCTCCGACCCATCCTTCCTGGATGCCTTCCTGGCGGATACTGGCGGATTAGGGGTGGAAAATGTGGTGGAAGCCGTGGGTAAGGAGGTCACCATCAACAACTGTATTAAAATAGCCAAGGTCAATGGACGTATTTCCCTGATAGGTACCATGAATGAGGACGTTACTATTCCACCTGAACTCTTCTATCAGGGGTTTTCACGGAAACAGCTGAGCATGCATGGGGTCTGGATGTCCTACTCGGACATTTTTCCCGGGAAGCCATGGCGTTCAGCAGCCCATTTCATACGAACAGGACAAATCGATGTTAGCAGTATTTTGGATCGAGTTATTCCCCTGGAAGAGGCAATGATGGCCTTTGAGGACTATAGGATACCCGGAAAAATAAAAGGAAAAGTGATGCTAAAGTTCTGATATAGGACTTCAATAAAATACTTCCGGATTTGGTTCGATTCCGATCCGGAAAGCAAAAAGGAGATTGTTATGAGTAGAAAGAAGTTTGCCTTTATTGGATCAGGAAGCGTAGTGTTTACCAGGAACCTGGTACGGGATATTCTTACCTTTCCGGCATTTGAGGATTGTGAAATAGCCCTGATGGATATAAACCCGGACAATCTTGAACTGTCCAGGCGTGCTGCTGAGAGGATAGTAGCCGCTGGCAATTATCCCGCAACGGTGACTGCAACCACGGATCGTGTCGAGGCACTCAAGGATGCAGACGGGGTGCTCATTACCATCCAGGTGGGGGGATTTGAAGCGGCTGTTGCAGATGTGGCTATCCCCAAAGAGTACGGAATATCAATGAATGTAGGGGACACGAGAGGTCCTTCCGGAATATTCCGGTTCTTAAGAACCCTTCCGGTCATGCTTGACATATTAAAGGACATTGAAAGATACTGTCCCGATGCCATTGTGCTAAATTATACCAACCCCATGGCCATGCTCTGCCGGGCCATGCAAAGCGTATCCGAAGTAACCATAAACGGCCTATGCCATAGCGTACAGGGAACGGCTGAAATGCTTGCCCGCTGGATTGGTGCCCCCATGGACGAGATAACATACACATGCGCCGGCATAAACCACCAGGCCCATTACCTGGAATTCAAATGGAATGGAAAGGACGCCTATCCCCTCATCCGCAAGGCAATTACGGAGAGGGAAGAAATATACAATGAGGAACAGGTGCGCAACGAAATGTTTCTGCATCTTGGCTACTATGTAACCGAGTCCAGCGGACATAATTCGGAATACAATCCCTGGTTCCGCAAGCGGCCCGACCTTATCGAGAAGTATTGTACCCATGGAACAGGATGGAATCCCGGCCTGGATATAATGGAAAGGCGGGAAAAATCGATGACCGATGCAAAGGCCTACGAGAACAGGCGAATCACCGAGTTCAACAAATGGATCGAAGGCGAAATCGATCTTAACCGGGGAACTGAGTATGCCGCCTATATATTTAACGCCGTATTCGGTGACAATGAGATGTTTGAGTTCAATGGTAATGTACGCAATTTTGGGCTTATTGATAATTTGCCCGAAGGCTGCTGTGTAGAGGTGCCCGTCCTAGCATCAAAGGGCAGGTTAAGACCGCTGCATGTTGGACCCCTACCCCCGCAGCTGGCCATATTAAACCAGATAAACGCTTCCTGCGAAGAACTGGCCGTGGAAGGGGCCTTTGAAGGGGATCCGGAAAAGATCTATCATGCCTGCCTGTATGATCCCCTAACCTCTGCCGTCTGCTCCATGAGGGAGGTTAAGGAGATGGTGGATAGGATGTTTGCGGCACAGGCAAAATGGCTGCCACAGTTCAAACATCTGAAATAAAATTCATTAAATTAATACACCATAAAGGAGTAGAACTAAATGATTAAAGTCGTAGGAATTGGAAACCCGGTTATGGATTTTCTCATCCATACCAGGAAAATTCCGAAAACCAATGAATCCTGCAGGCTTGAGGAATATAGCTGGCAGGGGGGTGGAAAGGTCCCATCTGCTCTGGTGGCCCTGGGTAGACTGGGTGTAAAGACGGGAATGGTGGGGGTCGTAGGCAACGACGCCTTTGGTAGATTTCTCATAGATGATTTTAAACGGCATGATGTTGACGTCTCCAGACTGTATGTAGACCCAAACGGACAGACATCCTTTTGCATCTGCCTTTCGGAAGAGGAAACCCAGGGTAGAAGCTTTATTGGACGGCAGCCAAATTTAAGGAAGTTGACCCTGGAAGACCTGGACAGGGAATATATAACCCAGGGGGACTATCTGCACCTGTCCCATATGACCCCTGTGACCAGGCAGGCAGCCCTGTGGTCCAGGGAGAAGGGCAACACGGTGGTATTCGATGCCGACTACTACCAGGAAGAGATAGAGAAAAACTATGGATTGATCGACGTCTTTATAGCTTCTGAATTCTATTACAGAGCCGTTTTCCAGGACGACAACCATGAAGAAAACTGCAGGCTTATACAGAAGGAAGGCCCCGACATAGTCATCTTCACCTTTGGGGAACATGGATGCCTGGGTGTCTATGGCGATAAATATTTCGAAATGCCTGCCTTTAAGGTGAAGGTCATGGATACTACGGGAGCCGGGGATGTATTCCACGGAGCCTTTATCTACGGCCTGATACAGGGCTGGGATGTAGAGGATATAGCCAGATTTTCCAGTGCCGTATCGGCCATAAAGTGTACCAGGGTAGGGGGCAGGGCAGGAATACCAGACCTGCCCACCGTAGAACAATTCCTAAAGGATGGAACCATCGACTACAGGGAAATTGATCAAAGGGTGGCCTTCTACCGGGACCATATGTTTAACCTGCAAGGGGAGAGTATGGTTGAGACCTGCCTGGCGTAGGACCTTATATAATCTGATACAAAAAAGATATTTAAACAAAAGAGGCTATTAAACAAAACAAGTTCAAAACAAAAAGATGTTTCATTACAGAAAAGAGAAGGAGTAAAAAAATGACAGAAACTCGGATATCCGTGAAAAATCCAGATCCACAAATCCCTCCGGCGGAAGATTATAGTTTAACCGTCGACGGGAAGGAAGTATTTGTTTATACCTGCGATGTAGCCAATTATGCCATCCTTTCGGGACAGGGAACCATGGAGGTGGAAATCACATCCAACAAGCCTTTTAAAACCGTAAAGGTAAGGCCCTTGATTTCCGGCATAATACCCAGGATAGAGGGCAATAGGGTGTCCTTTACCGTAGAGGGCCCCCGGAAGCTGAGCGTAGAGTTCGATGATGATATATTAAATCCTCTGTTTATACTGATCAACCCAATGGAAGAGGCAAGGCCTAAAAAGGGCGATGATAAGGTCCATTATTTTGAATCCGGAAAGGTGTACGATATCGGTGAAATGGAGCTGCATGAAGGGGATACCGTGTACATAGACGAGGGCGCGGTAGTATACGGCTCATTCTGCGCCTATAGGGCCAATAATCTTATCATAAAGGGTCGTGGGATACTAAACGGCAGTAAGTGGCATAGGCAGGGTGATGTCCAGCAGAAGCAGATGATAAAGCTGGTGGAATGTAAAAACGTAACCATCGAAGGCATAACAATAGTGGATGGACCCAACTGGCATGTTGTACCCATTGCCTGTGAGGATGTCGTTATCAAAGATCTTAATGTAATAACCTTCGTTATGACCGGTGACGGCATTGATGTGGTGGGCAGCGAGGATGTCAGTATCAGCAATTGCTTTGTAAGATCCAACGATGACTGCGTGGCCATTAAGGCGGTTGACTATCAGCATGAAGCCGGACACAAAAATGTAAAGAACGTAAGAATATCGGACAGCGTCTTCTGGAACGCTGAATTTGGGAATGCCCTGGAAATAGGTTATGAAACCCGATGCGATGAGATTAGCAATATAGTATTTGAAAACTGTGATGTCATACGCAGTGAATTCGAGGGCTATCAGTCAGGTGGTACCTTTACCATCCACAATGGAGACAGGGCCCATATAAGAAATGTCAGGTATGACAATATCAGGGTGGAGGACTCCAGGGAAAAACTCATCGATATTAAAGTTCAATTCTCTCAGTACAGCCGCGATGAGGAGAGGGGTCAGGTCAGCGACATTGTTTTTAACAATATCCAGGTTGTAGACGGGCCTTTCCCGGTTTCAATTATTCGAGGATACGATGCAGACCATATGATCAGGGATATAACCATTAAGGATATGGTAGTGCATGGGGAAGAGATCAAAAGCGCCAACCAGTGTAGAATGGTGGTAGAGCTGTCCAAGAATATAAACTTCGAGTAGAAGTTTAGGTGCTTGGCCTTAAGGTCCCCCAGGCTACTAGCATCCCATAAAAAAGAAAGGGGAGGAAGAAGAAATGGACAGACCAAATGTATTGCTTATCACCGTAGATCAGATGAGGGGAGACTGCCTGGGTGTTTTGGGACACCCGGTAGTGGAGACTCCCCATTTGGATACCATGGCCCACAGGGGGGTCATGTTTACCAATGCCTATTCGGCTGTACCAACCTGTATCGCTTCCAGGGCTGCTATTATGACGGGCTTGGCCCAGAAAAATCATGGCAGGGTCGGGTACGAAGACAGGGTTAGGTGGAATTATGACCATTATGTAGCAGGAGAATTTGCCAAGGCGGGCTATCATACCCAGGCCGTTGGGAAGATGCATGTACATCCCCAAAGGTTCCTCTGCGGATTCCACAATGTGCTGCTTCACGATGGCTACCTTCATGCCTATAGAAATAAAGATGCCAAGGCTTCGGAAAACTGGTTCAACACCGATGACTATCTGCCCTGGCTCAGGGAGAAACTGGGGCATGATGTTGCCGATATCATCGATACGGGCTTAGACTGTAACTCATGGGTTGCCAGGCCCTGGGTCTACCCCGAGCACCTGCATCCCACCAACTGGGTAGTTAGCGAGTCCATAGACTTCTTAAGGAGGCGGGATCCCACCAAACCCTTCTTCCTTATGATGTCCTTCGTAAGGCCCCATTCTCCCCTGGATCCACCGCAATACTACTATGATATGTATATAGACGCGGAGATGCCGGATCCTCCTATAGGGGACTGGGTAGTTCAGGATAATGACCTGCAGGATCCCCTGATCTATAACGGATTTGGCGGAAGGTTAAGCCAAAAGGCCCTGAGGAGGGCAAGGGCAGGCTATTATGGGAGCATCACCCATTTAGATCACCAGATAGGCCGATTCCTGCAAGCCCTGCACGATGAGAATGTACTAAACAACACCGTTATCCTGTTTACTTCCGATCACGGGGATATGATGGGGGACCATGACTGGTTCAGGAAATCCCTACCCTACGAGGGCAGTGCTTCAATTCCCTTTATCATATATGACCCGGGCAATAATTTGCCGGGATTAAAAACCGGTACAACCGTGAACAGCATAGTCGAACTAAGGGATATTATGCCTACCCTGCTTGATGCCGCCGGTATAGAAATACCCGATACCATAGATGGGAAGAGCGTGTTACCCCTGGCAATGGGACAGGAAGCGGAGTGGAGGGAGTACCTCCATGGAGAGCATACTTTCGGTACTGCTTCAAACCACTATATAGTAACCGAAAGGGACAAGTATATATGGTATTCCCAGACAGGCCAGGAGCAATACTTCGACTTGGAGAAGGATCCCCAGGAGCTGCATGATGCAATAGATGATGCTGAATACAGGGATAGGATAGAGTATCTAAGGAGGATTCTTGTCAATGAACTCAAAGACAGGGAGGAAGGTTATTCCGACGGTACGCGCTTGATAGCGGGCAGACCTTTCAGGAGCAGTCTTTCCCATATCAAGGACTGACTATAGCACTTGGGGATTTTTATACTGGTTAGATATGGGTAAAGGCTATTGAATGCTGTACGTCTTCTATGGGAGGATGGTTTATTCCGGCAGGACGCCGGATTGGAAGCGATAGGCTTTTCAAATGGAATAAGCCTTAGTTTTCTCCAAATCGATGTCGGAAGTAGGAAGTTTCAAAAAATACATTACTATTAACGCTCGCCATATAAAAACTATAATAGATTTTTTTGAAACTTCAACGATGACGTTATGTTGATGATGTAAAGGAGCGATGAATAGCCATTACCCTAGTACGTAAAGTCGAACTAAATATTCTGAAGGGCATGTTAGCTTAAAAGGGGCATCCCAATTATGGGATACCCCTTTATGATATCATTCTATAAGCATCATGCTATTAGTTATTCCAATATCCGGCCTAAAGGTTTCAAAACAGCCTACTGCTATAGCTGGGAAGACAGAAGAGGCTTATCTGCCCCTGGGCTTGACTATATCCGTCAGGAAATCCACAATCTTACCGCTACCCTCCAGCTCTTCCTCAAGCTCAGCCAGGATGATATTGATGCAGGCCAGATGCCAGGCCAGCCGCTCAAAACAATGTATATCCGATCCGATCTCAACACCCCAATAGCCGTCATATCCGGCCTTGATAAGATCCCTCATATGATCCTTGGCTACACCGGACATGATCGTGTATGGGGGCACATGGGTATGCATGACATAGGACATGGCTATTTCCCTGCCCAGTTCCGGCTCTTCCTGGAAATTTGTGAAGTGGAAGAGATGGCCGTAGCCGGGATGGTTGACGGCATCCTTTACCGCCTTAAGATACTTTGGAGTGTTGTCCCAGCCGAAATGGTTCTCCGGACCGATTTTCATGCCCCTGCTGTAGCAGATCTCAGCATATTCCCGGTAGCGTTCAACGATGATGTCAAAAGCCTCGGGTGGCATTTCACCGCCTGTACCCCAGGGACAGAAGTCTACACGGATAGTCCTGGCACCTATGACTGTGGCAAAGTCGATAAATCTCAGCATGCGCTCGCGGTTGCCTTCAATCTCTTCTGCGGTAGGGGCCCAGGGTACATAGGGGCCGTCGATGCAGAGGTTGGCTACAACCAATCCCAATTCATCGAGAGATTTTTTTATCCTTTTGGCGGATTCTTCATTGAGCAGGGATTCGGGTACGAAACCGCTCCAGATGTCAACCGCATCGACCCGGTAACGGTTTTTTACCATTTCCATAAAGTGAAAAATATCGGTGCGTCCCTCCGAGAGAAGTCCGTGAAATGAATAACCCATGATGGAAAGCTTTTTATTCATAATGATTCCCCCTTCACTATTCACTACTATCTTAAACATACCTTGCAGTAAAAGAACCACCCACGGATATAGGCTTACGTTGTTTGTTCCGGCTATATCCGTGGGTGGTCAACCTATGAATCAGAAATCATATTTCAGGGTACCAAACGGAGTCTCCTGGGTTCTCAGGGCAGTAGATTTGGAGAGGGTTGGGATTTCATCGGCGTAGATTTCCCTACCCAGCGTGCTGGAGAGGAAGAGCCCTTCACTGACCCGCATGGTTTCAAGAGCTATATCCTTTGTGGGGAGCAGCTCACACTCGCCGCGGAGAGCAGCTATCCAATGGGCCTGGGAATTGACATAGTGATGGTAGTTGGGATCCACTTGAGCCCGTCGACCAATCTCTGCCTGAAGGTCCAGCTTGATTACCCTGGGATAACCCAGCTCTTCATCATAGAAGGTGAAAGCATTTTCCATTGGGTCTGCACTGGGAGGACCAAAGCCGCCGCCAAGGGATATGCCGCCTTTGGAACCATAGATGGAGGAGGGCGGGAAGGGACCGCCGTGGATCGCCCAGGATTCAATGATATCAAGGGTCAGGTCATTCTCATAGTAGGCAAAACCTACACCAAGCTCTTCTACGTCGAATTGGCTTATCTCCCTGCGGACGGGGTCCATATCCAACTCCTGGTATACCTTGCCCGTTACCCTTTCAAGTTTCGGCAGGCCCATGAGGTAGAGGAGCTGGGAGATATGATAAACCCCCATGTCAAACAGGGCACCGTGCTGGGCTATCCATGACTGGTCAAATTCCTTTTCGGCATATCCGTCAACGTAGGGACGGCCACGGCGACGGTAGCCATAGGAGCGGGCATGATAGATCTTGCCCAGCTTACCGGCATCTATAAGATCCTTTGCGGCAACGGTTGCGGCGTCATATATACGTCCCAGCTGGATGTGCAGCATCTTGCCATAGTCTTCGCTGGCCTTGTACATGGTGACTGCATCGGCAAAGGACCCTGCCATGGGCTTCTCGCAGTAGCAGTGTTTACCGGAACGAAGTACATCAAGGACCAGGGGAAGGTGCAAGTTGTTATGAACCGTTACATCCACAGCGTCGATATCGTCTCTCTCCAGCATCTTACGATAGTCTAAATAGCGGTGCTCGATATTATAATCATCGCAGAATTCGTTGAGCTTTTCCTCAATGATATCGCATGCGGCAACGAACTTTACACCGGGTATGTTTTGGTAGACCCTCATATGAGAACGCTGTTGAATACCGGTGCCTATAAAGGCGATTCGAACCTCTTTTGGCTTCTTTCTAGGTTTCCATTCCATTGTATTACCCCCTATGATACTTTTATTCGAAAACCGGCCGGAGCCGGGCTTTCACATGTGCTTATATCCGACTTAATAAAGACTCAAACCGGGGCGCTTTATGCCAAGAACCTTTTCCCCAAAAGGAAAACTCAACAGATACAGGACAAGGATGACCAGCATCGAAAGGCCAATTACCAGATAGAATTGCTTGATGCCCAGTAAGGTTATGAGGGCACCTCCGAGAACTCCCCCCAGAACCCCGGCGATGGAGTTGGTTGATGCAAGGAGGGTTTGGGAAGTGGTTTTAAGATTGTCCGGAGCAAGGAAAAAGACATAGCTGATACTGGTAGGCAACATAAACCCGTTTCCAATTCCATGAAGCACCGATACAAGGACAATCATGGCAAAGCTATCGACGAAGAAAAGCAGGACGCATTCCGCAACAAAAAGGCTGGATGCAATTATAATGATGTAGTACAGCGGTAGCCTTTGCCGGAGGGGTTTTAGAAGCAGCATCATGGGTATTTCCGCAAAGGCCCTTACAGCCATGATAATGCCCATCTTGGCGGGATCTCCCCCTACAGCGGTAACAAGAAAGGGAAGAAAGGTCATGGAGCAGTGAAAGGGGACTCTTTGAAATGCAGTGAAAATTATGTATGTTATCAGGTAGTAGTTTTTGAATATCTTGCTAAACTGCATTTCACTAAACTTGAGAGACTTTTTGCCGGCGGCCTGGTCATTGGCCGTTTTTGTGAACAGGATCATTAAGAGAACCGGGAGGGTAAAAACCGCATTTGCATAGAAGGCAAATTCCACCCCGGTTTTCGGTAGGATAAATCCAAGGGCAAAGCTGGCAAGGGCGTAGCTAAGGGCGCCAAAGGAGCGCAATGCACCGTAATTGAGCTTTTCCCTGCTGGCATTGTCCAATACCCAATTGTCCACAAGGGACATGAGAGGCCTATTGAAGAACATTGTGACAGGTATCAGGAAGAATAAGAAGGATATTCCCCAGATACTAACCCCACTTGTAAGGGGTATAAGGGCAAACAGAATAGCGCTTGCGATAAGAATGAAGTTGAGCACCTTTTTGAGGGAACGCATTTTATCCCCCAGCATGCCCCAAAAAGGTGAGGAAAAGACAGCCACACCGGAATTAAGTGCCGTTACAACCCCGACCTGCTGGGGATTAAATCCGATGGATTCAAGGAATACGGTGATATAGCCTCCCAGTGAGACTGTAATATAAAAGACAAAGTTAAGTGCAGCATATTTAACAAACTGTAACGTTGATTGATTTTCACGCAACTTATCTTCCGACGGTAAATCATTAACATTATTTTGTGTCAACCTAATTAGCTCCTTATCGTTTATATACTGATAGCAAAAGAAAGTTATAGGCAAAAGACGCAATAGGTATCATAAAATAAAGGATTGGTCGGTTGAAGTTAAAGCCTTATCTTCCGTTTCGGCTCCTGAACCATTCTGCCGAAGCGGCAAGGGCAGCAATGGGATCGTTGGGGTAACGAATATTGTTCATGTATTCCACGATGTACCAGCGGACTCCTGCTTCCTTACGGGCGATCTCAAAGTATTCGTCCCAGTCGATGGTGCAATTGGGGTCGTCGAAGAAGGTGTCCCGACTTTCAGGGGAGTAGGGTTTCATATGTACCGTTACTCCACGGCCCGGATACTTTCTCAGCATTTCGATCATATCCCCACCGCCCCGCATACCGTTTCCGATATCGTTCTGCATTATGACATTGGAAGGGGTGTTTTGGGCGATGATGTCCCAGGGTAGCTCCCCGGTGTCGTCGGTGGGACGGAACTCCGTTGCATGATTGTGGTAGCCCGTAACCATTCCATGCATGCCCAGAACATCGGAGACCCAGGTCAACTCGGCTGCAAACTTCAGGCAGCTTTCACGGGTGTAGAGGGTCTCATCCGGCATCCAGGGAACGATAATGAACTGATTGCCCAGTACCTTGTTATAGGTGATGGTGGAATAGATGTTGTTCGGAGACAGGTATTCCCATGGTGTATGCCATCCCACAATCTGCAGCCCGGCTTCATCAAGGGCATAGCGGATTTCCTGAGCGGTAAACTTCAGCCCGCCGGCAAATTCCACTCCGTCATAGCCGGCCTCCTTTACCAGCTTCAAGGTCCCCCGAAGATCCTTTGACATCATATCCGCCACAGTGAAAAGTTGGGCGGCAAGGGGCAATTTCGTTTCTACCACTGGTTGCTCGTTTTCTCCCCATCCCGGGGGCAGACTGTTGATAGCTCTGGTTGAATTGCTCATATGCTCATCCTCCTGTATTGATTTTATATGGATTAAATCACCTTTATGAAGAACATGAAGTGACAAAGGTGCCTGATTAATCTTCCTCCATAATCTATCGAGAGGGGCATAGGTTTTTAAGATCAACAATGGTGCTTACTGGGATGAAATAAAATGATTAGTATATCGAATATAGAGACACAAGGAAAAGGCTTCCATGTGTCCCTCTGCATGAAATTGTTTCCACTATTTTATTATACACAACATGTCCCAAATAGACAACTTGTTCGACAAACAAAATATAGGTCTTTCTGCCATATTTTAACGGAGCAAATCAGTGCCTAATCCAAATCATAAGCTTTACCCATAAACAGTATTGTGCCGGTTATATCATCAACAATGGCAAAGAAAAATGGTCTGTCCGCGATGAATTCGATGGGCTCGACTACGGCTGTCACCACCATATCCACCGCTGTTACGGCTGCGGCTTCACTGCCCTCTTCATTGACCTCGATAATGGCCTTGTGAAGGACATCGCTTATACAAAGGTCTCCCCGTATGCCGGAAAAATCGGCGCCAGTGGTGAAGGTATTGCCCATACCCAGGCTTGTCAGGCTTTCCTTAAGGCTCTTAATTCCGTACTCCATTTTGAAGCGGGGGAGATTAAGCTTAACGTCATTCCTTTCAGCTATACTTTCCCTGATAGCTTCCCATTTCTCCCCATCCAGGCCTTCTATAAAATCATTGATGGGCAATTCACCCTTTGGCAGTACACAATACATTGCCGTATTTTCCTTTCCATAGGGCAACCTGACAGCTATAAAATCTTCACCCTGTCCGTATTGGATCCGTCCTTCCCGGCTCATCATCATAACATCCTGAAGGCTGCCGCCACCGGAATGGAAGCGGGATTTAAAGGTCCTGTCCTTGTCGAATTTTTCACTCCAGTCCCCATTAAAATAGATTGCATTAATAAGGTACATGATTGTTTCAGGTGCTATAGGAGGCTCAAGGATTTTATTTATTTTTCCGTTGGTAGCATGTGATACCCATTCATTAATTACCTCTATAGCCTGGTCATTGGAGAAATCCAGGGTTTCTACCTGGGCACGGAATATATCCTTATTAACTGTGAGAAAATCTTCTTCAACAGGTTCGCCGTCCCTGATCCAAACAGAATTTTCTATATTTAGCTGGATCTTTTCGTCCAGCTTCATCAAATGGCGCAACAGGTTCTTATAGCTCTCATTTAGTACGCTTATATCGATGCCCGAGTATCCAAGAGCCCTGGCCATGGATTCCCTTGTTGCACCCTGGGCACCCTGGTAGGTCATAGCCAGTACCGTAGAGATGCTTAAGGGGGAGATAAAGATATTATTCTCCCTGTCTTCCCTGTTAAATTGTCTGAAGATATTAAAGGCAAAATCCATATTACCTCTGACCACATCCTTATTAATCTTTCCTGTATCATGGAGCAAATCAGCGCTCTTGCTATCAGGTTTCGCCTTATCTTTTGCACTGTTATCCAGATCAGGATTGGCGGAAGGCTTGGTGGAACAGCCTGCAACCATTCCCAAAACCATAGTTATACAAAGAAGAATGCAGATATGTCTAATCACAGCAATACCCCCCATATTTTTCGTCCAACTATTAAGACGTAACTATTTGGGAATTGTTTCACACTATTGACTAAAGGAACTTAATCATTTTAAGCGGCCAGGGGTACAGCCGGAGGGATAGGCATAGCAAGAGCGCAAATAGTTTACAGTGAAATATTTGAAAATAATTTCAAAATACGTATTGACAAATATTTAACAATAACATATAATAAACTTGCCATTAGAGTTGAGAACGATTGGCAATAAGGATGAGAACTTGGTCGAATTATGGCTTATTATACAGGATCGGTTAAGGTAACTAATTAAAAACATATAGGAGAGATTTATTTTTTAATAAACATAGTTAAATATTTAACAATTATTTAACAAGTCTATAGGACGTTTGATTGGAAAAATTACGGGTATTAAAAAAATCCCGTAAATATAAATTTTTAAATTTTTTATAGGGAGGAAAATAGATGAAAGGTGAGGTTAAGAAGACGGTTAAAGCTAACACAGACAATCTTGATATAAAAGGAACCATCGATGCCTTAGTGGATAAGGCCTCCCAGGCCCTGGCCCAGTTTATGACCATGGAGCAGGAGCAGGTGGATCGCATTGTAAAGGCGATGGCAATGGCCGGTCTGGACCAGCATATGAGGCTGGCCAGGATGGCCATAGAGGAGACCAAAAGGGGTGTCTACGAGGATAAGATCGTAAAGAACCTCTTTGCCACGGAGTATATCTACCACAGCATAAAGTATGAAAAGACCGTGGGCATTATTGATGAAAATGAATTGGAAGGATATGTAGAGGTTGCAGAGCCAGTGGGAGTTATAGCGGGGGTTACTCCTGTGACCAACCCGACTTCCACCACCATGTTTAAGGCTTTGATATCCATAAAGACCCGCAATCCCATTATCTTTGCTTTCCATCCATCAGCCCAAAAATGCAGCAGCGAGGCGGCCAGGGTTATGCTGGAGGCAGCTGTGGCCGAGGGTGCACCAAAGGATTGCATCCAATGGATAGAGACCCCTTCCCTGGAGGCTACCCGGACCTTGATGAGCCATCCCGGTGTTAACCTTATCCTGGCCACAGGAGGCTCCGGAATGGTGAAGTCCGCATACAGCACAGGCAAACCCGCCCTTGGAGTAGGCCCCGGAAATGTGCCCTGCTATATTGAAAAGACCGCCGAGATTAAAAGGGCCGTAACGGATCTTATCCTGTCCAAGAGCTTTGACAATGGTATGATCTGCGCTTCCGAACAGGCGGTCATACTTGACAGGGAGATTGCAGACGAGGCCATAGAATTTATGAAGGAGAACGCCTGCTATTTCCTATACGATGAGGAACTAAGGAAGGTTGAGGATGTAGTAATAAACAAGGAAAAGGGCGCAGTCAATCCGGTAGTCGTCGGACAGTCAGCCTATGATATAGCGAAGATGGCCGGGGTGGAAGTCCCCAGAGATACCAAGATACTGGTAGCCCCTATAGACGGGGTGGGGCCAAACTATCCCCTGTCCCGTGAGAAACTGAGCCCGGTACTGGCCCTGTATATAGTGGAAGGATACGAAGAGGGTATAAGGCGGGCTGAAGAGATGGTGGCCTTTGGCGGCATGGGACACTCCGCAGTTATCCATTCGGAGGACGAGAAGGTGATCGACCTGTTCTCAGAGCGCATAAAGGCAGGACGCCTCATAGTAAATTCACCTTCTACCCATGGAGCCATAGGGGATATTTACAATACCAACATGCCGTCCCTAACCCTGGGGTGCGGATCCTTTGGCAACAACTCCACCACATCCAACGTATCAGCGGTTAACCTCATAAACAAGAAGAGGGTAGCCAGGAGGAGGGTCAACATGCAGTGGTTTAGAATCCCCCAGAGGGTTTACTTTGAATCGGGTTCTACCCAGTATCTGGAGAAGATGCCGGACATCAGCAGGGCCTTTATAGTCACAGACCCCGCTATGGTGGAACTGGGCTATGTGGACAGGGTTCTGTATTATCTAAGAAAGCGAAGGGATTATGTTCACAGCAGGATCTTTTCCCAGGTGGAGCCGGATCCCTCCATCGAGACCGTAAAACGGGGAACCGCCGAGATGAACGAGTTCAAGCCCGATGTCATCATAGCCCTGGGTGGCGGTTCGGCCATGGATGCCGCCAAGGCAATGTGGCTCTTCTACGAATACCCGGAGACCGACTTTACAGCCCTAAGGCTTAAGTTCATGGATATAAGGAAGCGGACCTACAAGTTCCCCAAACTGGGACGGAAGGCCAGGATGGTGGCAATTCCCACCACATCGGGTACGGGTTCGGAGGTCACCTCCTTTACCGTAATCAGCGACAATGAAAAGAATACCAAATACCCCCTGGCAGACTATGAGCTGACCCCTGATGTGGCCATCATAGACCCGGATTTTGTTATGACGGTGCCCTCAAGAATCACCGCGGATACGGGGATGGACGTACTAACCCATGCCATAGAAGCCTATGTTTCCGTTATGGCCTCGGATTATACCGATGCTATGGCTATGAAGGCTATCCAACTGGTATTTGAGTATCTGCCAAGAGCCTATAGGGATGGATCCGACAGGCGGGCAAGGGAAAAGATGCATAACGCTTCCTGCATAGCCGGTATGGCCTTTACCAATGCCTTCCTGGGTATCAATCACAGCATGGCTCACAAGCTGGGAGGCGAGTTTAATATACCCCACGGCAGGGCCAATGCCATACTGCTGCCCTATGTAATAGAGTATAATGCACAAAAGCCCACCAAGTTCACATCCTTCCCCAAATACGAGCATTATATCGCAGATGAAAAGTATGCAGAGATTGCAAAGTATTTAGGGCTTCCCGCATCCACTACGGAAGAAGGTGTAGCCAGCTTGGTGAAGGCTGTCAGGGATCTTATGAAGGAGCTGGATATGCCCTCCACCATTGCCGAGTGCGGTATCTCCAGGGATGCCTTCGAAGCAAAGGTGGAAACTTTGGCCGATAAAGCCTTCGAGGATCAATGCACCACCGCCAACCCAAGGATGCCCCTGGTCAAAGAACTGGAGGAAATCTATAGGAGGGCCTATACCGGCTGAGCAATAAACACAAAAACAAAAGGGGACGGTCCTCTGTGACTTGGAAACACAGAGGGATCGTCCCTTTTGCTGGGTAATAATTTCATATTCATATTGCTTTTAAAGGGCTTTTCTAATAAACTATAGATAAAAGGGTTCCCCTTTGTTTGGCTTTTGTTGTGATGACTTCTTCCTGACAAGGATGGCCCTTTTTTTTCTGTGTAGTTTTTCCTACCTTACTTAGTCTCTTCAGGGGCATATCGCTAACCTCTGAGACTAAACAGATAGGCGTATCGACAAAACGATGGTAAATCAGTTTAGAAATCCGTGTCATTATTATCTATATGCGAGGGGTCAGTAGAATGCAGCAATTTAGAATCAGGCGTTTTAGTATAAACAGGAACTGGACATTTTCGATAATCTATTTTTTTGCATGGGCAGCTTACGCCACATTTCCACTTGACTATGTTTTCTTTAGTCAACATATAGGATTAAACAATATAGAAATCGGTATCCTCTATTCTACCCTGGGTCTTTTAGGGATTGTAGCACAGCCTATATTCGGCTATATATCCGACTATTTTAAAAGCACCCGCAAGGTTATGATGGGTTCTCTTACATTTGGGGTATTGTTCAGTATCCTCCTGTCCCTTGTAAAGGACAGGACAATGGTTCGGGTTGTAGCCATGGGCTACACCATTTTCATGAGCTCCTTTATGCCCCTCTTGGACAACTGGGTAGCCAGTTCATGTATAGGGGAGCAGAAGGGCAATTACGGCTATATCAGGCTGTGGGGCTCTGTAGGATACGCTATCCTGGCATATCTCTATGGTAAACTGACCATGAGTATAGATGTTTCCAACATCTACTTCAGCAGGGGTGTATTGCTTGCCATAGTATTTGTTTTAATCTATACCTATAAGTTTGAGATAGCGGTGGAGAGCGAAGAGAAAAAAGAAGAGAAAAAGGAAAGGCCAAACCTTAAAGCCCTTTTATCAAATAAGGAGTATGTATTTTTTGTTATTTTCGCCTTTGTATTCTTTTTTCCTATGAACGCAGCCAGCTCCTTTTTCCCCAACCTGCTGTTGGAAGTCGGTGGTACCAACGCAACCCTTGGATTTGCAGGCTCGGTTAACGCTATCGTAGAAATTCCATTTTTCCTCTTTACCCAAAGATTGGGCAGGAGGATGGGCCATAAGGGACTTATGTTTATAGGGTGCGTCTTTGTATGCATGAGGATGTTTGGATTCGTCTATGCCCAAACCATCCCGGGTCTGATGCTGGCATATTTCTGTTTGGCACCTTATACCACCTTTTTTGCGCCGGGAATGATATATTACATTCATTCCATCGCTCCTCCAAATACCCAGGTTGTCGCGCAAACCATAGTTCAGGCTTTTGCTATAGGTGCTGCAGGTATGATAGGTAATTATCTTGCAGGTTATATAATTGACAGCTACGGCATCAGGGTTATGTACAGATATGGAACCATCATCTGCGTAGCTGGTGTTGTATTCTTCTTCCTGTCAAGCTGGCTGATAAAGAAGTTCAGGCAGAAAAAAATCAATGTGGATATACAAAAAGGAATATAATTGTATACCAATATAAGGTATAATGGTATATAAGGTATAGTGGTAATTAAAGACATAGCTAAAGCACTAAGTAAAAGGGAAGGGGAGAGGAGTAATGGCTAAGGTATTTCAATACGATGAGGTTCCAAGTGTTCAAACAAAATCCGGCCTGATAAAAGGTTACGCCTTTGACGGGGTACATATCTTCAAAGGTATTCCCTACGCTCAGGCCAGGAGGTTTCAAATGCCCACGGAGGTAGAACCCTGGGAGGGAGTCAGGGAAGCAACTTCCTATGGATTTGTCAGTCCGCTGCTAAAGCAGGATACGCCTTCAGTGGAGATCATGATACCCCATAGGTATTGGCCCGAGGACGAGAACTGCCAGAATCTCAATATCTGGACCAAGAGCCTGGACAGGGAGGCTAAAAGGCCGGTTCTTGTATGGTTCCACGGTGGGGGCTTTGTAGCCGGGTCGGCTATTGAGCATATAGCATATGACGGCTTTAACATGTGCCAATACGGGGATGTAGTGGTGGTAACCGTCAACCACCGGCTCAATATCCTGGGCTATTTGGACCTGTCCTTCCTGGGGGAGAAGTACTATAATTCCGGAAACGCTGGAATGGCGGACCTGGTTGCAGCTTTGAAATGGATCAATGCCAATATTGAAGCCTTTGGTGGAGATCCGGATAACGTAACCATATTCGGTCAATCCGGCGGTGGAGGCAAGGTCACGGCACTTATGCAGATTCCCGAAGCCAACGGGCTCTTCAAGAGGGGAATCGTTATGAGCGGCGTATTTGACAGTAAGATGAGGCCCCAGCGAAAAGGTGGCGGGGAAAGAATAGTAACCGCCATGATGGAAGAACTGAACATATCCATGGATGAAGCGGAAAAGCTGGAGACCATCCCATATTACTTCCTGGCAGAGGCCTATAATAAGGTAAGGCCCCGGGTTGCAGAGGAAGGATACTATGTTGGGGGATCACCCTTACCCAACGATTACTATCTGGGAGAGCCCCTTGATAAGGGATATACGGAACATGCAAAGACAATTCCCTTGATGATAGGTTCGGTGTATGCGGAATTTGCCTTCGAAAGGCTGCCGTTTAACAAGTATGAACTATCTGATGATGAGATGGAAGCATTGGTTAAGGAGCAGTATGGGGAGCGTACAGGGGAGGTAATTGAGCTATTTAAGAAGTCCTATCCCGACAAGAAAGTGGTTGATCTCCTGTCCATTGACAGGCTGGTTCGTGCACCTTCCAAAGCCCTGGCCAGGGCCCATGCCAAGCAGGGTAAGGCACCTGCCTACCTCTACAACTTCACCCTGGATTTTCCGTCGTATCAACATGGAAAACCCGCATGGCACTGCGCCGATATACCCTTCTTCTTCCGCAACACGGACAAGGTGGAGATATGCAATATCCCGGGAGTTTCAGACAGGCTGGAGGAGAACATATTCAGGGCCGTTATCAACTTTGCCGATAATGGAGATCCCAACCACAGCGGATTGCCCCATTGGCCGGCAGTGACACCGGAAGTAGAACCCACCATGCTCTTCGATGCAACCTGCACGGTAAGGGAGAATTATGATGATGATTTACTGGCCTTGATTGAAGAGATATTACCTCCTGTTAAATTCGGATCGTAGTCGCTAGGACTGCTGCCATAAATCAATTTATCTACAGGAACAGATATTGTT
>ERZ773359.964-NODE-964-length-41277-cov-24.122216_pt1 | contig 41277 bp, 42 predicted proteins | sample MGYA00374955_ERZ773359 | MGnify/ENA primary metagenome ERZ773359 (study PRJEB29098, sample SAMN04486028) | biogas fermenter metagenome | study: EMG produced TPA metagenomics assembly of the Biogas fermentation microbial communities from Germany - Plant 4 DNA1...
CCTCCTCGTTCCAGCGTTTCTGCCAGTTGTAACCGGTCTGATGAGAGACCCCAACCGCTTCCGCAGCGTCGACAACGCTCATTCCCTTATACCGTAGCCGAATAAACACGAGGCGCGGGACTACTTCGGGCAATCCTTTGGGGTGCTTGATCCGTTTATTCAGGACAGAGAGGGGAACGTGCCTGACGATCGTGATCTGTTCACGCCCGGTCATAGAGGTATTGAGGAACTCAAGGTTCAAAAAAGTAGCAGCACGAACTATAATGTGATTGCGTTGTCCTGCTTCCTTGCAGATTTTGCACTCCTCAACGCAGCAGAGTTCTTTCAGCGCCCGATGATAGTTTTCGATTGATCAGCCGATCGCCTGCAGATTCTTTCTGTCAGTATCATCCATGGTGAGGCAATTTTGTTGCCCGGTAACGGTCTTTGCCTGCTTATTCACCGAATGAAACAGTTTGATGAACCCATGCTTCTTCATATGGATCACCACCCCGTCATCCGGGACGGTCAGGGAAGCAACCGGCCGGTTTTTCGTGCCATCCGGATTCGCTACCACTGATGCCTGATACCGAAACATGGCTTTCCTCTGAATATCACGCTTCGGGGGAAAGCCCCGGGGCTCCCGGCAGAGTCACGCCGCGCCCCCACCCGGGACGGTCGCTTGACGAGGCCGGGTGCCGGCGCCTCGGGGTGTCCACGCCTCCCACCTCCCGGCAAGCAACGCGAAACTCGCCTGGAACTCCCGGATGCCCGACCCCCGTTTTTTCTTACTACCCTCCGTTCACGGCCGTCAGGGTAAGGTCAAACCGCTCTTCAGTCCCGGTCAGGTTCTCCCAGGGCCGTCGGTAGACAGCCGAGAACGTAAACACCCCGGACTCTTCAGGCACGAGCGTCCAGGTGTGGGTCCCGCCGGCGCCGAGCATCCCCTCCGCGGTCGCGTTCTGCACGTAGCGGTCTGCGGTGATGGTGAGCCCCGGCGATACCGTGGCGTTCCAGGAGTAGCCGGTGGTCGGGTTCTCGGCAAGGTTGACGACAACCTCGCTCTTCACCGGAACGGTGACGTTCTGGCCGTTCTGCTCCATGCCGAAGGTATACTGAGTTGCGTTCCCGGCGGTGAGGAGGTAGATATCCCAGTCTCCCGACCGGTTATCCATCCAGACAACCCGGTTGCCGGATACCCGCGGGAGGAGTTGGAGTGCGTCATCATCGGTGACCTGCAGGGTCTTCCCGGCGGCAAGGTCGAGCAGGTAGATGTCATCGGTATCCCGGGCCGTAGCATTCTGCCAGACGACCAGGTCCCCCGAGATGTCAGGGTAGACGGCCACCGCCAGCGGACCGCCCCAAACCCGCTCCTCCTCGCCGGTGGTGAGGTTATGGACGACGAGCGATGCCGACCCGTTCCGGATCTCAGACCAGACGACCCGATCACCGGAGACTGCCGGGAAGCCCTGCAGTGCGGTGTCGTTCGCGAGCGCTACCGGCTCTGCAGCATCCCGGACGGCAAAGACGGTATAGTTCCCGCCGCTCTCGTCCGCCCAGACGATCGTCCCGCCGGAAACGTCGGGAGAGACGATCAGGGGATTCCCCTGCACCGGGCCGGAGGAGACCCGCACTGTTGCCCTGGTCGTCAGGTTCATCGCGTAGATGCCGCCCGCAACCCCGGCCCGGTTGTCGAGCCAGACGACTGTATCGCCGTCGATCGCCGGCACGACCTGGCCGCCGGGGGCGTCCGTGATCCGGGTCTCATTCCCGGTCGCCGTATCATACAGCCAGATATCCGGGCCCCCCGACCGGTTATCCTGCCAGACGATACGGCTCCCCGAGACATCCGGCCAGAGCGCGACGGCGGTCCCGTTGGTGATCCTGGTCTCCGTAGCCCCCACAATATCGTAGAGGTAGATATCAGCGCCGCCGTCCCGCCCGTCGACCCATACGATCCGGTCGCCGTCGATGGCGGGGGCAATCTGGTCACTCCGGTCAGTCGTCACCTGCACCGGCGCCCCGCTCACGCCCACCGTGAGCGTGAGGATGAGGATGCATACAAGAAGGAACACGTGTTTCATTCTTCTTCCCCGGTGAGAATAAGAGTCGAACTATAAAAATGAATTTATCAAAATGCGGCCATACCAGTCCCTGCCACCGGGACTGGTCGTGGCGCAGACCCACGCTTCCCGGACCAAAAAAAGTTACGCGGTCTCGATCTTCGACTCGGTCTCGAGGCCAAGCTCCTCGATAGCCATCTCGCGCATCTTAAACTTCATGATCTTACCTGAGACCGTCATCGGGAACTCATCGACGAACTTCACATATCGAGGGATCTTGAAATGCGCAATCCGGCCGCGGCAGAACTCCTTAACCTCTCTTTCGGTCAGTTCTGCCCCGTTCTCAGTCTTGATCCAGGCCATCAACTCCTCGCCGTACTTCTTGTCAGGCACACCGATGACATAGACGTCGGCGATCTTTGGATGATTATGGAGGAACTCCTCGATCTCGCGCGGGTAGATATTCTCTCCGCCGCGGATCACCATATCTTTCAGGCGTCCGACGATCTTGATGTAATCCTCCTCATCCATCACTCCGAGGTCGCCGGTATGGTTCCAGCCGTTCTCGTCGATCGTTGCCCGGGTGGCGTTCGGGTTGTTGTAGTAACACCGCATCACGCAGTAGCCGCGGGCGCAGATCTCACCGGTCTCCCCGCGCGGGACGATCCGTCTCGTGTTCGGGTCGATGATCTTGACCTCGGTGTGGGGGAACGGCCTCCCAACGGTGGAGACGCGCCGCTCGAGCGGATCGTCGATCGTGGTCATGGTGATGCCTGGGGAGGTCTCTGTCTGCCCGTAGACGATCACGATATCAGACATATGCATCTTCCTGCTAACCTCCCGCATCACCTCGGTCGGACAGGGCGACCCGGCCATGATCCCGGTGCGGAGCGTATCAAGCCGATACTTCGAGAAGTTCGGGTGGCTGAGTTCAGCGATGAACATGGTAGGCACACCATGAAGCGCCGTGCACCGCTCGTCCTGCACAGCACGCAGGACCGCTTCGGCATTGAAGACCGGGGAAGGCAGGATCATCGCTGCGCCGTGGGTGACACAGGCTAAGTTGGAGAGAACCATCCCAAAACAATGGTAGAACGGCACCGGGATGCAGAGCCGGTCTTTATGGGTGAACTTCATCCCCTCGCCGATGATGAAACCATTGTTCAAGATATTGTGGTGGGTCAGGACGACTCCTTTTGGAAACCCGGTGGTCCCGCTGGTATACTGGATGTTGACCGCATCGTCAAAATCGAGCGACTCCTCCCGTTCCCGGAGTTCGTCGGGGCTGATGAGCGCGGCCTTTGCGAGAAGGTCGTCCCAGGTGTACATGCCGTTGTAGGGGATATCGCCAAGGAAGACGACGTTCTTCAAGAACGGAAACTTGCCACAGTCGACCCGGCCGGGTTTTGCCTCGAACGCCTCCGGACAGGACTCGTAGAACATTCCGACGTAATCAGAGGTCTTAAACCGCCCCTGGAGGATGAGCGTCTGGACTTCGGACTGCTTGAGAGCGTACTCAAACTCGTACGTTCGGTATGCCGGGTTGATGTTTACCATGATAGCGCCGATCTTAGCAGTGGCAAACTGGACCAGCACCCACTCCGCGCGGTTCAGCGCCCATATCGCGACCCGATCCCCGCGCTCCACGTCGATTGCCATGAGAGCGCGTGCCAGGGTGTTGACCTCACGAAGAAACTCTGCATACGTCCACCTGATACCCTGGTGGATCGAGATGAGTGCGTCGCTATCTGGATGCGCTGCTGCCATTCGGTTCAGCATCTCGCCGATGGTGATGCCGATCAGGGGTTTTTGCGAGTTCCCACACGCGTAACTACCCTCTACCATTCTATATGAATGGGATATATTACCGTTAAATGATTACTGGTTTCTTCCAGCACAATCCTTATGTTACACGGGGTCCATAATATGAAGAGCGGGGGTCGTGGCCAAGCCAGGAATGGCGACGGGCTCCAGCGGTCTTTGCATGTGATGAACAATGGGTCTCCTGATCGATAGATGATGACCCGTTGGAGCACTGATGCATGTCGGAGAGACCCGTCGATCGTGAGTTCAAATCTCACCGACCCCACATTCTCTCTTTCTATCGGTTAGAAGGTGTTCTTTATGTCTTCCCCGGCGACCGCCACCTGCCTGTTCTTGTTCAGATCGCTCTTGCCGGTAGGGGAGCACCAGGTATATCGCCGTAGTTCTTGATTTGGTCTACCTGCACCTCTTCGACCCTGACAATGCCCTTTGCGTGGAAATCTCTGACAATAGTGGGGGTGACCCCGTGCCTCCGGATAGGGAATACCCTCTCCCGCCCCGGAGGATCCCTCGTGGCGGAGTTCAGGTATCCAGGCGCGGGGACTGGTTGCCCGCAGCCCTGGACCCCGGGATTTCCCGTTATCCTCAAAAAAACCTCTATCACGAGCACAATTACGGGGCGATCCGGGAGATCTTTAATAGTTATCTCACCTATATCTGTGCAGTATCTGAGGGCATTCCATGTATCTCATCGGTGAAGCATTGGTTGGAGACGGCGCAGAACTCGCGCACATAGATCTGATAATGGGGAACAAAGAGGGAGCAGTAGGACAGGCATTTGCAAATTCGCTCTCACAACTCTCAAAGGGACACACGCCCCTGCTCGCGGTCATCAGGCCGAATCTGCTGACGAAGCCCTCGACGCTCGTCATACCGAAGGTCACCCTGAAGAAGGAGTACCAGGTCAACCAGATCTTCGGGCCGGTCCAGGCAGCGGTGGCCAAGGCTGTCGCTGACTCGGTTGAGGAGGGGGTTTTTGAGGGGATTGATATCGAGGACACGGTGATCATGGCAAGCGTCTTTGTTCACCCGACCGCTAAGGACTACAACAAGATTTACCGATTCAACTACGGGGCAATGAAACTCGCTCTCCGCCGGGCTCTAGACCGGTTCCCGGACATCGATACACTCATGTATGAGAAAGACCGGAGCGCCCATGCGGTCATGGGGTTCAAGGTCCAGCGTCTCTGGGATCCGCCCTACCTGCAGGTTGCTATGGACCTCGTTGACAAGAACCATATGCGGAGGGTTCTTGAAGAACTGCCCCAGAACGACCACCTGATCATTGAGGCCGGCACCCCCCTGATCAAGAAGTTTGGCCTCTCGATCATCTCCGAGATCCGCGAGATCCGCCCGAACGCCTTCATCGTCGCCGACTTAAAGACGCTCGACACCGGGAACCTTGAGGCCCGGATGGCCGCTGACGCCGGCGCCGACGCTGTTGTGATCTCCGGTCTTGCACCCACCACCACCATCGAGAAGGCTATCACCGAAACCCGGAAGACCGGCATCTACTCGGTGGTGGATATGCTCAATGTCGAAGACCCGGTCGCCGTCGTCGAGCAACTTGCGGTGAAGCCGGATGTCGTGGAACTCCACCGTGGCATCGATGTGGAGGATACCGATCACGCCTGGGGAGATATTCCTGCGATCAAGAAGGCAGGCGGCGAGCGGCTGCTGGTTGCGACGGCAGGTGGTATCAGGCGGCATGTCGTGAAGGATGCGCTCCGCGCAGGCGCCGATATCCTCGTCGTCGGCCGCGCCATCACCGCGAGCAAGAACATCCGCAACGCTGCCGAAGAGTTTCTCCAGGAGATGAACACCGAAGAGATCGACCAGTTCAGAATTATGACCGACTTCTAGTCGGCCAGCATTCTTTTTTCTCCCCGGGGACGGACCCGGGTGTTCTCGCAGAGGGTCTCAATAACCCCTGACCGCGATCTGATACGCCAGAGGGTCGTTTTCACGGCTGTGACAGGAACCTGAGGTGAAGAGCAACGTTCCTCAAAGATACCTTAACTTGAGCAGAAACCAAACCCTAATTATGTCTTTCTCCAGCCCGGCGATAGGCCAATCCGGGGCTGACGAGGGAGTTGCAGGAGGGGACGGTTACCGGAGGCTGAACCCGAAGTGCATGATCTCGATGTACATCGGGTATGCCATATCATACGCAGTACTGCTGGCGGCCTACCTCCTCCTGAGGACCTACTCACAGGAATTCCTGGGCTCCTCCTACGATCTCGTTCAATACGCCGCTCTGGCGGTCCTGGCGATCGCCCTGGTCTATATCGTGGCGGCCCCACCGGTCTACTACGCCCGGTACCGGTACCAGATCACCGCTGACAAGGTGGATGTCCGCTACGGAATCCTCGTGATACGGCACATCCTGGTACCGATCGAGCGGGTGCACCAGGTAGAAGTCTCCAGGGGTCCGATCGACACCATGCTCGGGCTCGGGGATGTCACCATAACCACTGCAGGCGGGGATGCGACCATCAACTACCTGGAGATCGAGGAGGCGGAGAAGGTCGCAGACCAGCTCAACAACCTGATCGGGAGAATGCTCCAGGAGCGGGTCTCGACGACCCCGACCTCCCACCCGGGGCCTGCAGGGGAGTGAACGAGAACAGGAGACCGGGAGGTTAAGGGATTGCAGCAGCGGTACAGGCTAAACCCTGCCAGAAGGGATATGATATCATTCGCTATCGACCTGACCGGGCCGGAGATCTGGCCGCCGGTCGGCGGTGCGAAGAGGACCACCCAGGCAGAAGCGCCGCTCCATCAGGACCTCTGTGACCGGGTGAGATAACGATGTCCGGCGAAAAAGTCAGGTGCCATCCTACCGTCATCGTGGAAAACTCGCTCAAGACGTTCTCCTCGGTGGTGGTGTTCCTGATCCTCCTCGTTGCAGCGATCGATACCAGCGCAATACTGAGCATACTTGTGCTCTCTCTTGTCGCACTCCTGCTCTTCAACTACCGGCAGTGGAAGAGAACGACCATCCAGTTCAACGAGATCGACGTCGTTGTAGAGAGAGACACCCTCTTTCAGATGAAGAAGACCCTCCCCTATGCAAAGATGGCATCTGTCAACGTGAACCGGGACATACCAAACAGGCTGTTTGGGACATCGAAGTTGCTGATCAATATCAACTCGGGGACCAGCGCCATGGTCCCGGAAGCGGTCCTGACGTTTGAGCAGGATGTCGCGGAGAGGCTGCGGTTCGAGATGTCGCAACGCCTCTATGACCATGCTATCTCCCTGGACGAGGAGGAGACGATCGAGTCCCTGGCAACGTTCACCCCGCTGGACGTGATCATCCATGGCCTTTTCAGCGTCTCGACCTACCAGACCATACTGGGCGCGGCGTTCCTGGCCTACTCAGCCTTTGAGCTCTACATCTCCACGGTAGCAGGGGTCCAGGCGGGCGGTGGGGCGATGGCCTCTCTCCTGATGTTCGTCGGAATCCAGATTATGCCGTCGATCTCGCTGATACTCCGTTACTACAACTACAAGGTCTACCGCCGGGGCGATACGGTCTACCTGCAGCACGGGCTGATCAGGACCTACAGGACATCCTTCAGCGTCTCACGGATCAACGCCGTCCGCATCAAGAGCACGCTCCCTGCCAGGCTTCTGGGGCGGTCGTGCATCGAGGCTGAGGTGGTAGGGCTGGTATCAGAGGGTGGCAAGAGTTCGCGTCCTGTTCTCTGTCTGCTCAAAGACGATACAACCCAGCACCGGATTCTCCGGGAGCTGGTGCCTGAGTTTGTCTACGAACGCGATCCAAACAAGCAGCCCGAAGGTGCAAAGCGTGTCCTCCTGATACGGGCGGCCGTAGCATCCCTGGTGGTGGCTGCGGTGATGCTCGTCCCTTCGGTATACGTCTACCGCGAGGTTGCAGCCCTGACCAGGGTCATCGGCACTCCGGGCGTGGTCTTGCAGTATGTGCTGCCCCTGGTTACGGCGCTTGCCGTCCTCGCGATCATCTACGCTGCGCATGTCTCCTACAGGGTCACGGAGTTCGACGCCGGTGAAGACCTCTTCACATTCGTGAACGGCGCCGTCGACCGCGAGACCGTTGTCATGAACTACGATAAGGTGCAGATGGTCTGGATCACGCAGGGGCCGATAGCCAGGTTCTTCGGCGTCTCCAGGGGAAGCGTGTACATGCTCTCTTCTACCGGGAGTTCGAGCATCTCTTCAGGATATTTCCCCGGAAATCTCCTCAACAGCGTGAACAAGATTGTAATGGATCGCATCATCAGCGGAAAGTATGATTACCGCAAAAACAGCATCTGACCGGGGCGGCCGGGGCTTCCACACATGCCTCCCGGGCGCCGAAACCACCAAAAAATAGAGTTTACTCTTCTTCCTCGTAGCGCTCGAAGAATGTAACCTCGTCGAGGATCTTCTTCTTCGCGATATCGACCTCCTCGGGGTATCCCGCGGGCACGAGCGAGACGAGCGTATACTCCTCAGGAACGTTGAGGAGTTTCCTGACGTCCTCAGCGTAATCCTTCTTCTCCCCGGCAACCCAGCAGGACCCGACCCCCCATGCCTGGAGTGCGAGGATCAGCTGAGTCGTCGCCGCACAGCAGTCCTCGAGATAGTACTTCTCATCCTTCTTCCCAAAGACTGCAAAACAGATGGGCGCATCAGCGATGAACCTGCCGTTCTCGGCCAGGTCCGCGATCGCCTGCAGCGTCTCACGATTCTGGATGGCCCCAAAGAGCCAGGGCTGCTCGTTCCTGGCGGTCGGGGCAAGCCTCGCACAGTCGAGGGCGTCTTTGATGATCTTCTCCTCGATAGGTTTATCCTTGTACTTCCGCACGCTGTGCCTGCTCCTGATCACGGTGACACCAAGATTAACCGCTCCACCAATCGGACTCATGCAACGATGGTGGGCACTCCAGGCCTAAATACCTTGGGGGAACAGAAAAACCAGGGAAGGGCCTCAGAGGAGGTCCTGCAGCATCTGCAACATATTCGCAAATCCGTCACCGACAATCACAGTGGGGTCAATCCCGAGAACCGGGAAGATGAATATGAAGTAGGCGATGGTCCCGATGAAACTCCCGACGTTCGCAAGGGCTGCCACCAGCACCACCCGGAAGAGCGGGATCCGCCACATCTCAGAGAAGGTCTCAGCCCCAAGGATCTGCCGGAGTTCCCCGGTGGTGGGTTTCCTGATCTTCGCCTCGACGATGGCCGCAAACCATCCCGCCGCAAGCGCAGGGTTAAGCGACGTAAGCCAGGAGACGCCAAACGCTGTTGCGGCAGAGATGGGATGCCCTCCGGCGATCAGCGTGAACGCGCCGCTTAAGATGCCGTTGATCAGGATCCAGTAGACGAGGGCAGCGATCAGGACCTCAAGCCCCACCCCCGAGAAGGCTATGGCGGCGATCAGGAGGAGGAAGAGGAGGGTGACGGCCACCCCGATGATCTTCGCCCACGGCAGCCCTTTCACATCAGCGGTCAGGGACTGGAGCGGCGGCAGCGTCTCCGGTGCATCGAGGTAGCGCTGCACCCCCTGGATGTGTCCGGCGCCGACGACCGCGAGCACTCGCTCATAGCGGTTCCCGAGCATCAGGATCTGGTGGGCGAGGTACGCGTCCCGTTCATCGATCAAGGCCTGCGCACCCTGCGGGGAAAACTTCCGGAACTCCTCCATCGCCGCGCTCACCACGTCCTGGTTTGTGAGCTCATCGATATCGATCTCCTCCCCCTCGACACCCACGAGCGAGTAGAGGAGGGCGCCGATGAACTTGATCTTCTCCCAGATCCGCATCTTCCCCCAGAACCGCGAAAGCGTTATCCTGATATCCCGGTCGATGAGCGCTACGGGCTTCTGGTGTGCCTCAGCCTCCTCGATGGCGGCCAGCATCTCGGCACCAGGCTTCACACCGGTCTCGGCGCCGATCCGCTGCTGGATGAAGGCAAGTATCCACTGGACGATGAGCCGGGCAAAGTTCCCGCCTTTCAGGATCTCGGTGACCGTGGGATCGGCAGTCTCCTGCGTGAGCGATATAAATCGGCCCTGGTCGAGTTCGACACCGACGATATCGGGCTGGAACTCCTCGATTGCGGCCCGGACATCCTCAACGCTCTTTTGTGAGACGTGCGCTGTCCCGACAAGACAGATCTCAGCCATAGATCACCTTCACACCCTCGCTGTCGATCACGACACGTTCTCCCGGTGGCACCCTCACTCGCCGGTAGACTGCCCGGACGCCGGCCTCCTCCGCCGCCTCGGCGGCCTGCCTCCTGCAGAGTTCCGCCGCCAGGTCGCGCGCGGCGCCAGGGAAGAGGGGTACCCCGATACCGGGACACTCCGAGACCAGCAGGTCGTCCCCATCCAGCATAAATGGGTAGGTTCGGCAGATCCAGGGGCGATTGGCATAGATAGAGCACCGCCCGTTCCGAAGAAAGATGCAGGCATCGGCGGTGCGCCTGATGCACCAGGCGAGGGTGTACTCCCCGCCGTTTCCCGCGTCGATGAAATCCGGATAGGGCTCGGCGACCTCGTCCCAGGCCATCCCGGTCGCCGCCATGATCACCCGCACCTCGGCCGGGCTCACGATCACAAGGTTTGAGTCTTCCGCGACCCGCCGGCAACAGGCGCTGCATTCCCGGCACTCAAACCCGATAGACCCGACCCGGTCCGTAACGTCGTCTACTCTGAGCATATCCGGTCAAAATTCTCAAATAAAAACCGCTCGTTGGTGGTATGGCTGACCCCCGGGTGCCATTGGACGCTGCAGAAGCGCTCACCGGGAGACACCGTCCCCTCCACACCGCAGATGGCTGACTCTGCGGGCCGGATGAATCGCTCAGGCATCATCAAGGCGTCATCAGCATGCGACACCCGGACAGGGTAGCCCTGCGGGATACCACCGTTATGGTCGAGGTGGCCGGCGGCAACCCTGGTGCGGTCCAGGCTCGGGCCGCCGGCCGATGGGGGGTGCCGCGACGTGTCGGTTGCGATCATTGTGGTCAGAATATCCACATCACGGAGCGTTCTGAGGATGGGGTGGTTGAACTGCCCATGATCGTCGACCACATGTAAAGGAAGCATTGCTTATAGCTGGATGTAAAAAGGTATAGTCCTTCCCTCAGGAATACTTCCTGACGAAATCAAAGACTTTCTGTGTGATCTCTTCGGGCTCGTAACCCATGAGATAGGCGAGCGTCATGGCCCCACCAGCGCCCATTCCTTCCTTGACCTCACCGATGCAGTAACGGGCAAGACCAGCGTGGCCGATGCCGGCGAAGTTCGGGTCGACGTAGTACGCGGTGGTGCCGACGTCGGCAACCGACCGGGCGAACCCGGCTGTGGGGTCGTCTCTGACATAAACCGTGGTCGCCAGGGGCGGCACCCGCCTCCCGAGCGCCTGCAAGGTGGCTGCCACGGCGAGCATCTGGGTCCCGCCGGCGAGGATGATATCGCCGGTATAGGCACTTGCGATCCCCGCCGCCACCGGCATCATGGGGTCGCCCGCAGCGCGGAGGATCTCAAGGGGCTCTTCTGCGCCGGTCTCATCGAGCCGGGCGAGCACTTCCCTGCAGATAGCGCTTTTCAGGTCCAGCGGGTTCCTGGCAAACGCGCTGCTGACTGAGGCACCATAGCCGAGCGCCCGCAGTACGCAGAGAGCAGTGGTTGTTCCCCCGGGAACACATTCTCCGAGCATCAGGAGGTCGCTGTACTGCGAGAGGAGCTGGCCGACCATCTCGCCCCGCTCAAAGAGACGAGCCGCCTGCGGAACCGCGTCCCCTTCCCGGGGATCGGCACCCGGGCTCCCGTAGACGTCCAGGCAGGGGACGGTGGGGGTGTGGGCGAGCCCGGCGTTGATGTGGATGGGTACAAGCCCGGTCAGTTCTACCATGGACCTGGTGATCGTCGCCGGCGTCGGGCACCCGGTGGGGGTGTTCGGCCGGACCGGCATGCTCGTGATCTCGCCGGTCGTGACCAGTTCCGCATCAAGGACCGGCGTGAGCAGGGTCTTTTCAGGTGTCGGGCCGGCCCCTGATATGCCAGGGATGGTTGAGAGCATAGTGTTTGCAAGGACGAGCGCCATCACTGGGCGACGCGGCCTGATTCCAGGGTCTTCTGAGAGAAAAGGGTTTGACATCAGGTACAAGGTAGGCGCCGGGGAATAGAAGAGATTACGGTTGAGGCGCGATTCCGGTGGAACGTCGCATCTAATATTCCACACCTCCTCCTGCGTGAGACCAGGTCACTTGCCCCTATGACCGTCGCTTCACGCAAAGACACGTAGTGTGGGGGTTCAGATGCAATGTTTCGCCAGTCTGTGACCCCGAGGGGCACATACCGGGCAATAAAATCCAAACGCGGAAATACCGCCGCGCTCAAATAATATGTAATATGTTTGAGATCGAGCACAGGCTGGAAGAGAAAGGTATCATGCGGAAGGATATCATCGCCGCCGCGATGGAACTCTATGTCTCGCACGGAATCGGGGCAGAGGAGGCTGCAGACCGACTGGATGCAAAGATCGGCAAAGCCTTCCAGGATCCCAATGTGTCGTCGCTCCTCCTCGGCGCCATCCTGCTCGAGGACGAACTCTACTGGCGGAGGAAGAACTCTGAGATTGCAGACGATCCAGTCTTTCTCCTCTCTGATGAGATCATCGGGATGACCATCGCCGAGGTGATCGGGGGGATTTACGCGCGGTTCGAGTTCACCCGTTACGACCAGAAGAAACCCGGAATCCTTGGTAAACTTGGGCCGTTCCTCGACGATGCCATCGCCGGGCTGATCGCGGGCTGCACATCACGCCTCTACAGCGAGTCGGTGTGAGATCGATCATCGCTCTCCTGCAGTTCTGCACATCACTCCCCCTCGGGAGACCGGTTGAGTTCGAGCAGTTCGCCCGCCGCTCCTACCTCTACCCGCTCGCCGGGTACGTGATCGGCGGGATAGCAGCCGGCACCGTCTGCTGGATCGAATCTCCCGCGGTGGGGGCAGCCGTCGCCCTCGCAGTAGTGCTCATCCTCTCGGGGTGCAACCACTTCGACGGCCTCCTGGACTTCGGAGACGGGCTTATGGCCCACGGGAGCAGGGAGAAGAGGGTCGCTGCCATGACCGACCGGACCACGGGAGCCGGCGCCCTCGCGGCCGGGATCATCGTCACGCTCATTGCGTTTACCGGGCTTATGGACGCCACGCACCTTCCGGCTGCCATCCTCACGGCCGAGGTCTTGGCAAAGGTCGCCATGTCCTATCTGACCACGCTCGGAGCGCCGTTCCGGGAGGGGATCCACTCTTACCTCCACGGGTTTGCAAGACCCTGGTTCCTCATCCCGGCCACCCTGCTCGCGCTACCCCTCTTCCTGCTGCCGGTCCCAGCAATGAATATCGCGTTCATGCTTGCGACAACGGCCGTCATCGTCGCCGTGATGCTGCTTCTTTCCCGGAATCTCTTCGGCGGTGTCAACGGCGACGTCGTCGGCGCCACAAACGAGATCACCCGGGCGGGCGTCCTCCTCCTGCTCGCCCTCCTGTAACCACCTTTTTTATCCTGGCGGCCGCTATTATTGTAGGATGATGAACAACTATGACCTCTACACCCGGGGAGGGGTCATCACCGAGCGGAACGCAGACTATGCGACGATACGGTTGCGGATCCCGGGAGGGGTCCTCTCCGCGGCCCAGGCCCGACAACTGGCAAAGATCAGTGAGAAGTACGGGGATGGCACCCTCCACCTCACCATGCGCCAGACAATGGAGATCCCGCACGTGAACCCCGAAAACCTCGAAAAGATTGCAAAAGCCCTCGAGAAGATCGGGACGCCCATCGGGGCGGAGCAGAACGAGGTGGTTAACATCATGGCCTGCCCCGGCACGGAGCGATGCAAGTACGCCAATTGCGAGACGATCGACCTTGCCCGAAAGATCGACGAGCGGGTCTTCGGGAAGGAACTGCCCATACGACTCCGGATCGCCATATCAGGCTGCACCCACATGTGCAACAGCCCGCTCTTAAACGATATCGGTATCATCGGCAGGATCCGGCCGCTGCGCATCCCGGGGCTCTGCACAGGATGCGGCACCTGCATGGTGTATTGCAAGCAGGGCGCCATATCGCTGAAAGACGGTATCTCTGTCCTCGACGAGAGCAAATGCGTTCAGTGTGGCATCTGCATCCACTCCTGCCTCTACCGTCTCCTGAAATCAGAGTACGACCACTACCAGATCACGGTCGGCGGACGACGCGGCGCCAACCCCCGCATAGGACGCGAACTCATCTCCGTTGAGACCGAGGAGGAGGTCGTCGAGGTCGTCGACCGTATTGTCTACTGGGTCTACCGCAGCGCCTGGAGCGGTCGGTCCCTCGCCGACCAGATGGATGAGATCGGGTTCGAGAAGTTCAGGGAAGAGATTCTGAAAGAGTTCGGGGCGAGAGAAGAGGCTGAAGCGGCCACCGGTGGATGACATCCAGCATCTTACACCGGAACCATCGCTACAAAAAAGCGCAATGAGCAGCAGGAGATCGCACCTCCCGGGTCGGGGAGGGCGGTAGCAGGTAGGCCTCCGGGTCGATGCGAACCTTCGGTCACGCGCCGGGCCCGATCAGGATCATGGGTCAAGGAGCCCCCTCCTCTCGTCGGGGGTAGTTGACGTATCGGGATATCAGTAACCGTACATCGAGCGGAACCCCTCACCGGCGTCATCCTCGCACTCGATCGCGGTGCCGTCCCTGACGAGGGTGTTGAACATGATGGCGGCGTTGAGCAGGTTCTCGTCTATGCCCACACCCCCCCGTCCGCTGGAGAGAACCTGGCGCTGCGGCGTCGGGATCATTCGCTTCCCCACCCGGACCCCCGCACAATGCTTGCAGTAACCGCAGTGGGTGTAGACCGAAACCTCACCATCTGCGCACGTAACCATCACCTGATCCTTCGCGTCATCGCGGTGAAATTCAAGCGTCTTCATGATATGAAGAACGTAGATTCCCAAAGATTATGATTCTGTCGATTATCCGCGGTTTTGAGGGAATGCACGCTTTTGGCGCTGATAGAAATGCTTTATATAGAGAACGTCCTACGTATAGGATACTCGCATAAGCAGGCTGTTCGAGCTGACAGGCCTATTTGATTGAGTGGAGGATACTATCTATGGCAGTTGACAAGCCCCACATGAATTTAGCAGTTATCGGACACATCGACCACGGGAAGTCTACCACCGTCGGTCGGTTACTCTTTGAGACGGGAGCCGTACCGCCCCATATCATTGAGTCGTACAGGAAGGAGGCAGAGACCAAGGGAAAGGGCTCGTTCGAGTTCGCCTGGGTAATGGACAGCCTCAAGGAAGAGCGCGAGCGCGGTATCACGATCGATATCGCTCACAAGCGGTTCGATACTGACAAGTACTACTTCACCGTTGTGGACTGCCCGGGCCACCGTGACTTCGTCAAGAACATGATCACGGGCGCATCCCAGGCAGATGCCGCGCTGCTGATCGTCGCCGCGCCTGACGGCGTGATGGAACAGACCAGGGAGCACATCTTCCTCTCCCGCACACTCGGGATCAACCAGCTGGTTGTCGGAATCAACAAGATGGACGTCGTCAATTACGACGAGAAGCGCTACAACGAGGTTAAGGACCAGCTCACACAGCTGATCAAGATAGTCGGCTACAAGCCCGAGAATACCCGCTTCATCCCGATAAGTTCGTTTGTCGGTGACAACATCGCCAAACTCAGTGAGAACACTCCCTGGTACAAGGGCCCGACGCTGCTTGAGGCGCTCAACGCGCTCACCGAGCCCGAGAAACCGATCGATCTCCCCCTCCGCCTCCCTATCCAGGACGTCTACTCGATCTCCGGTATCGGGACGGTGCCTGTCGGCCGTGTTGAGACCGGTGTGATGAAGAAAGGGATGAAGGTCAGTTTCATGCCCTCCAACAAGGTGGGTGAGGTCAAGACCATCGAGATGCACCACGAGGAGATCCCCCAGGCAGTCCCCGGCGACAACGTCGGGTTCAATGTCCGTGGTATCGGCAAGGGTGATATCCGCCGTGGTGACGTCTGCGGTCCTGTTGACGCGCCCCCGACCGTTGCGGACGAGTTTGTCGCGCAGATCGTCGTGCTCCACCACCCCAGTGCCCTGACCGTCGGCTACACTCCGGTCTTCCACTGCCACACTGCCCAGGTCGCATGCACCTTCGTAGAACTCCAGAAGAAACTTGATCCCCGCACCGGCCAGGTCAAGGAGAAAAACCCCCCGTTCCTCAAGACCGGCGATGCTGCGATCGTCAAGATCAAGCCTACCCGGCCACTGGTCATCGAGAAAGTCAAGGAAATCCCCCAGCTCGGGCGGTTCGCTGTCCGTGACATGGGTTCTACCATCGCAGCAGGTATGTGCATCGACATAACGCCGAAGCAGATGAGATAAAGTACTTATTTTTTGGTGGCAGATATGCAGAAAGCCAGAATACGTCTTTCAGGGACTGACTATGAGAAGATCGAGATGGTCTGTGACCGGATCAAAGAGATAGCAGAGCGCACCGGCGTCAATCTGGCAGGCCCGATCCCGCTGCCCACGAAGAAACTCGTGGTGCCCACCAGGAAGAGCCCTGACGGCGAGGGCACCGCAACCTGGGATCGCTGGCAGATGCGTGTGCACAAGAGGCTCATCGACATCGATGCTGATGAACGTGCACTGCGTCAGCTGATGCGGATTCAGGTTCCAAAAGATATCGGTATTGAGATTGTGCTGGAGAGCTGAGAGGTGAGAGCGGCATGAATGCCGCCGAGTTCACGACACGGTTTCGTGAACGATTCTCGTTTGAGGGGGTTTTTCTCCTCATACTCCTGGTCACAATCGCCCTTCGTTTTTACTTTCTCGACCTGAAATTGTTTCACCACGACGAGGCTATCCACGCGTGGTTCTCGTATCGACTGCTGACCGAGGGGACCTATATCTACGACCCCATGTACCATGGGCCGTTCCTCTACTATACAACGGCCGGGATATTCTCGCTCCTCGGGGACTCCGATCTTGTAGGCAGGATCCTTCCAGCGCTCTTCGGCACCCTGATCGTCCCGCTGCTCTACCCGATCTACAGACTCGGCTACCTTGACCAGAAACAGACCCTGGTTGCGGCGCTCTTCCTTGCGGTCTCGCCGAATATGGTCTACTTCTCGCGGTTCCTCAGGAATGATATCTATATCGCTTTCTTCACGATGGCGCTGCTTGTCGCCCTCCTCTACTACTTCGAGCGGGGGCAGGTGAGATATGCACTGCTTGCTGGGGCAGCGGCGGGTTTCGGGATGTCTGCAAAGGAGAACATGCCGATCGTCCTCCTGATCTTTGGGGTGTTCATTCTCTACCAGGTCTGGACACGGAAGGTGCGGCTGCCGGACCACTGGGTCAGGGATCTCGTTCTCGGAGGGCTTGTGATGACCGGGATCATGGCGGTCTTCTACTCGTCGTTCGGTGCCCATCCAGAGGTGCTTCTGGACGGGTGGCTCCGGGCAATCGAACACTGGACCGCCATGCACCAGATGCAGCGGCTCGGGGGGCCACCGTACTTCTATATCCTGCTCTTCATACTCTACGAGATCCCGATCCTGGCCCTCGCCGTCGTGGGTGTCCTGCAGTTCTTCGATGTCCCGGGCATCACCAAGAGGTGGCGGAGTCACCCCACGGAGATGGATGCAGAGGGAGCCGCGATGGGGGAGGAGGAGATCCCCATCGCACCGGAGACCCGGAGTTTGCGGGACCGATTCCGCGGGCTCTTCAACCGCGGCAGGGAAGTTGGGCCAGTCAACCGGCAGGAGGAGTTTGCCAGGTTTGCGATATTCTGGATGCTTCTTTCGCTTGCTGCCTACGCCTATATCGGCGAGAAGGTGCCGTGGCTGATCCTCCACCAGCTCCTGCCGATGATCTTCGTCGCGGTCTACGCGATGACAACGAGAAAGGCGATCATCGCTGTTGCGGCGAGCGTCTTCCTGGTCGCCATGACGTTCCACGTGGCGTTCACCCCGGCAGATATCAACGAACCCATCGTGCAGGTGCAGAACTCCGAAGACCTGCGGGATGTTTTTGCGAAGATCGATGCCGCAGACCGCGTGGCTGTCGCGAGCGAGACCTACTGGCCATTGCCCTGGTACTACCGGGGCGACCAGGCCTCGAAACTGAGTTATTACAGTAAGAAGGTGGATGAGTCGACGATCTACGCAGGCGACTTTGATCTCGTGATCACCCACGACGCTGACACCTACCCGGCCCTGGAGGGCTACACGAAGGAGACCTACCGGTTGAACTACTGGTTCTCGTATACTGAGAACAAGGATAGACTGCTTGAGTACTACTTCCTGCGGAATGGAAAGGTGGGGAGCAGGAACCTCGAGGTCTTCTCGAGGGTTTCATCGGGGACGGCCGGGTAGGTGCGGTGGATCCCGGCAGGGTCTCTCAGGATCTTTTGCCTGTTGCACCGCCAGGTGATCCTCCTCACAGCACCGTGCGTGGACGGGCTACCGGGACGCTCGTGTAGTAGTAAGCGGGCGGCATCGCTGCCAGGATGCAACTGATACATCACCGCCCATGGAAGGGAGGCTCGAACTCAAACGTTCACTAAGGAGCGCGTCGCATCCTCAACCCTCTTCGCCGCCTGGCAGGTGTTGCCTATCCTTTCCGGGGCCTCCATGACGACCAGGATCTTCATCACCTCTCCCGGCCGGCTCCTGCCTGGAGGCCAGGAACTGATCGTACCTCCGGGCCTTCTCGTCGCCGCGCGTGCAGTAGAATGCTGTGTGCAGAAGCCCGGTCTCCAGCGGGACCGGGCATGTGGGGCAGAGGCATCTGACCTCGTGACTGATGCAAATGATGCTCATGCCGGTAAAGCAGAAGAAACTCTGCTCCAAGTTTTTTGCGCATTCGGTGAAGGTCGGGCAGTTCGTGCAGATGCACTTCGCCCGCTCAGCCCGGAGGGTATTGATGCGCTCGGCAAGGGGCATCTGCATCATCCTCTGCACCAGTCGCTCGAACGTGTCCATGTTATCACTCTCTCCGGGTTCGTGCTACCTGCTACATGCGGGGATGTATAATAAGGTTGCCTGTTTGAGCATGGGGGCGTGGGTTGTGCCGATATGGGTTCAAGATCAAGATATGGCTCATCCCACCATTTTAACTCAACAGACGAGAAGTCCCCTTGCGCAGGCCGGGGGATGAGAGCCGTCATCGAACCATGGCAACCTTCATAGTTTCCCCCGTTCAGTCCTAACTATGGACTACCGACTCGACAAAGGTGCTCATTCGGTCTATGCTATGCCTTGCACTACCATCTTGTGCAGTGCGTCAAGTACCGGCGAGCGGTCTATGTCGATGATCGGTATGTGGATCTCCTGAAAACCAAGATTCACAACATATCTCAGACCTTCGGGGTTGAGGTCACCGATATTGAGTGCAGCACGGATCACTTCTATATGCTGTTCAAGGCCGGGCCCACTCTGGATCTCCCGAAGTACATCAACGCCCTGAAGACCGTCACCTCCCGGGAAAATCCGGCGAACCTTCCCGGAAGTCAAACAGGTACTCTGGCGTGATGCGTTCTGGTCGCCGGCCAGGTAACCCTTGATGTCCTGAAAAAGTATGTAGACTGCCGGGTTTCAAGGGGAGAAAGTACTTCACCACCCTGAGTACGTACAACCAGTCCGGGTTTTGGATCGTCAACGACGCGATTGCACAACACGCGGGATCGGGTAGAACTGGTCTTTGTCCTTCCGGAACAGGAATTTGGGGTGGTCAAGCAGGTTGAGGTGTTTCAGGACAGCACGAAGAAATGATACCTTGCCGTGATTGAAGAGGTTGTGCCGCCGAAACCCATCGATAACGGACAGTATCAGGCATGGGATCTCGGGGTGATCAAATCAAGCAGACCGGTGTCAACAGTTCTGGCAAGTTTATCGAGGTCAGGAACATCCGTCCGGATCGGTTACTGGAACCCGAAGATCGATGCCGTGCAGTCGCGGCGGGATCACTGCAAGAAGAGGAGCAAAGACCGGAAGCTGAGCAGGCGGTGGAGACGTTACAACGCCGTACAACGCCGTCAAGCGGAAGATGGAGCGGAAGCGGAGTAACCAGCTCAAAGATTTCCAGCACAAGACGGCAAAGAAACTCGTCGAGAACACCAAAGCCGGCACGATCATCATCGGGGATCTCTCCGTGAAGGAGATGCCGAAGTCTCAGTCGGCGACAAGACAGATGTACAGGTCAACGCAAGGAGCCGGATACCTTGCGCGGTTTGCCGGATTTCTGACCTACAAGGCGATCCTTGCGTAAACAGGTAATAGAGATCGGCGAAGAGTACACGAGTAAGATGTGTTGCTGCTGTGGGAAAATCCACGCAGAGATGACCGTCAGGGATCGTGTCATGCAATGTGAGTGCGGGACCGTACTCGACCACGACCGAAACGCGGCGGTCAACATCATGCTGCGGTATCACAGAATGCCTTGTGGACGGGCTACCGGCGGTTCGCCGGTAATCTGCGACAAACAGGTCCGGGATCCCGGGAGGTCCCCGGACACTCGCAGGAAGCCCCCTGCGCAAGCGGGGGGTAGTTCATGGCGGGATGAGGAACAAAGCAGAAGAGGCCGGTTCGCGGATGGCTCAGTGAATCCCGGGAATACGATACAGATGTGTTCCAGATGTGTGATGATTGTCAAAAAGGCCCTCTCCGATCGAGCCCGCTCCTGTCCGCGTTGTGGGCCCGTTCTGGATCGCGACCAGAACAGGGGCACCCCTTCCAGTTTCAGCGTTTGCTGAGGACAGCGCCGGTTCTCTGGAGATGTCCCTGTATGTGGAGTGACCGCTCATAATGATGTCAGCTGCCGCGGTTGCATGGGAACTTACAGCCGATCAGGACGAGCCATCCAATATGTGTGGAATTGAGAATTGTATCTCTCATCCACAAACGAGAGCGCCGCATGCTCCGCCTGAAATGTCCGGGATCGCCAGGAGCAGGCCGGCAAAGCAGGAGTTCAAGTCCCAAAGAGGTGACGTCCTCTCCTCTCCCGGTTGCGAGCCCACAAAATGTCGATAAAAGGGTGTTGCGAAGGGTGCCCGGGTCTTACGCCAGGCCCTTTTTCTTGAGTTCTTCCTGGAGGAACGCACTGCGTTCGATGTTCTTTGACCAGACGATGCGGCCGTCGATTACCTTCCAGCTGCCCATCTCCAGGATATCAATCCCCTCAGGGACCTGGGAGACGTCCGCTCCGGTGGGCACGACGAGGACAGCCTTATCAACGCTGAGACCGCTCTCGACGAGCGCCTGACACTGGTTCTGGAGCTCTTCGACGGCATCCATCGTGACTTTGGGGGCCATCTTCACACTCACGACCACCCGCTCTGTCCTGCCGGCGACCCGGCGGGTGAGCACGCATTCTGGTTGCACACTGCCGTAGATCGGGAACCATGCGAACTGCCACCCATCCTGCGGAGAGAACCGCCGGGCGAGGGCTTTCTTGACATCAAGATATGTGGAATCCTTTATGCCACCCATATCAACATCCTCTGCTTTACCTGTATGATCTCGGTCGAATGTGAACTACCCCGCACCTGTTGGACGGGGCTTCCTGCTTCATCCTTCTCCCCAACGGGAGCGAGTCCACAGGCTCGACGGCGCGTTCCGCACCTGATGTAGTGCCACCTTATGGTTTTCCTGCATTCCAGACTCATTCAACGTTCCCACAGCAATGGCCTGGTTCTCGCCCACAACTCAAAGATAGAGTTTGTGCAGGGAATCGTTGCGCTGGTTTGCTACCTTCTCATGACACCGGGCAAGTTTCTGAATTGCTTTCTTCAGATTCTTTGATCCCTGTTGGGTTTAAAAGTATAAATAGATCCCTAGACACAGTAACAAAGGGAGGGGCTCCGCTTTCATCCCGCACCTGTTGGACGGAGCTTCCCGCTCATGCCGCCGCGAACCCCGCAAGATAAGCATTGTAGTTCTTTTCCACCCGGGTGTTTCCGCACCTTCGAATGGTCCTTCCCTTCTCTGCGGAGCTGGGTGCCGGGGTCCGGGGCTCATGAGGCGTCCAAAAATCTGGAGAGAGAACACTTTTATCTTACCACCGGTACTATGCACCGAGGTTTGTCAGCATGGCAGAGGCAACGCAAACACCGATTGGGGTTGTAGAGGCCTATGAGAAACTGGCGCGTGAGGTCCTGGAGCGGCCTGAGAGCATCTCGAGCGCCATTCATAACCTTCTCCTGAAACTCGCGGAGACGCATCCGGGGGCCGTCTACTGGATCATCCGGAAGTTCTACCAGGAGTATCTCCGGCTCTATGTCTCCGATACAGGGTACATCGGTGTCGTGGACAGGTACGAGCCGAACCTGATGTACCCTGGGGATATCGCGATCTACATGATACCAGAGAGCCCGCAGGAGGGCGACATTGTCCAGATAACCTTTACTGATAAGGAAGAAGTGAGCATCTACGCCATCCATGGCCATGTCATCAGGTGCAATGAGGATCGAACGATACAGATCGAGGATACCAGCACAGGAGAGAGTTATCAGGTCGTCGAGTGGAACATCCTCGGAAAACTAGCCAAAGTTATCCCATTCGGCTCTGATGAGTGGCAGGAACTCTTCTCGGCATCGAGCGTCCCAAAGGAGTGGGTTGCTGCATCGATTGAAGAGAACATCCGGTCGCTCAGGGAGTCTGATATCTCAGGAAAGGATGAGGTGATCTCTGAACTCGAGAGCCGTCTTACAAAGTTAGTGTAACGGACAGAGGCGGGAAATCCTTTTCGTATGGAAATGGCCCCGCAATTTTCACCCGGTATGCTTGTGGCCCCACGGGCATCATATGGTTTTTGGGCTGGATCGGGGAACTACTTCCCGCATGCCCTGTGCCGTGAAACTCAGGTAAGTTTACCGGGTGCGTGAACACCGGCGGTGCGCTGTGTGATTGCTGGAACGAAGGAGCAAAGGCGAAACCCGGGAGACTGACCGTGGTGGACAATCGCCCCCGGCGGCCAGGCTCTCTCCGCCTGAGAGGAGGCCGTCTCCCGGGGCGGTCATTGAGACTGTTTCCACGGTCCGACTCCCTCCCGCACGAACCGTTATCATGACGAGAGCGATCTCGCTCCCTCATGAGATATCTGGCGGTCATCATCCTCGGCCTGCGGCTCATACCGTCCGGAGTCCAGGCGCTCACCTTCGTGAGCGGAGACCAACCGGTGATCAGCAACCCCATCCCCGATGACGTGATCGCGTCAGGCGGAACCGTGACCATCGATGCCCCGGTCGACAGCCTGACGGTCGCCGGAGGCACGGTGAGGGTGGATGCGCCGGTCGCCGGAGATATCATCGCCACCGGGGGCACCCTGACCATCAACGACGACGTCGGCGGAAAGGTGATCGCCGCCGGGGGCGAGATCGAGGTGAACGGAAACGCGACGAACCTTCTCATCACCGGTGACACGGTCAGGATCGGGGAGAATCGCTGTTATCCAGCGTGACGCATTCATCTCCGCAGGAAAAGTCACCCACGCGGGGGATCGGTTCAGCGCAACCTGACGGTCTCAGCCGGGACCTTCACCAACATCGGCACAGCCGGAAACCTGATCGTTGAAAAAGAACCACAATCGCCGCTACCTGCCATCCTCCCGGTTCTCGCCGCAGTCGGGTTCCTTGATCCTCGGGCTCATCCTCGTCAGGGTCTTTCCCCGTCCGCTCAAACGCGGTGGCCAGCGAGATCGAGCGAAGCCCGGTCATCCTCACGGTCGCCGGGTTCATCGCGATCATCGTATCAGTGATCGTCGGTCACCCTCTTGCCTTCGTCGGGGGGTTGCTCTTCATCGTCGCCCTGATACGCTCGTCGCTCTTTGTCGCGTACTCCCTCGGGGACGTCATCGCCTCCCGGGCAGGGTGGAAACCCGGGTCGATGGGGATCTTCCTCCTCGGGTTTGTGATCCTGCAGGTCCTCGTCTTCATCCCGCTGCTCGGGACGCTGGTCCAGGTCGTCGCGATCAGCCTCGGCTACGGTGGGCTGCTCTCCGCACTCAGGGGTTTCTGGCCGTCTGGCACGGGGGAGGGTGAGACCTGACTGCTCCCCTCATGCTTGCCCGCCGGGGGCCATCCCTGCGATTGCCGCCGTGTAGTACTCATCCACCCAAGCACCGTGAACCACCCCGCTCATGCCGTGCCGCCGCAACGCGAGAGCCCGGCACGGCAACCGCCCCGGCCCCCGGCCCCTGCGGCAAAGACCAGTGGACCGACGAGGGAGGCCGGGTTCAGGCCTCCCCATCCTGCCCTGCCGCCGTGGACCCAACCGGCTCGATCCTGGTCTCAGGCAGGATCACCAGGTTATGTGCGTCGTGGTCCTTGTTGAACCTGACAAGAACCTGGTAGATCTCCACGATATCACCGTAGTTGAGGCCGCTGAAGAGAGCGCGGTTCGGGCCCCGGAGGGTCGCCGGGATCACGGTATAGACCGGGTTTGCAGGCGTCCCGTCGCAGACCTTGTAGACCTTTGTCCGGGCGTCGCCAAGGTTCCCTGACATCAGCGATCCGACGACGTTGATCTTCCGGTCCCGGTGCCGGTGGAGGTGCGAGAACCGGGCAAACTTCGCCCCGGGCGGCACCTGGTAGGTGTGCCGCGTCACCCCATCGCTCCGCAGGAGCGCCGAGGAGTACTTGATCTCGGTGTTGACGAACCGGTAGGAGACCTGCGCCCCCTCGGCGAGGCGCTCCATCAGCCGGGTCGGCCTGATACCCGGCTTCTGCTCAAAACTCCAGCACCGCGAAGGGTCGCACCGGGTATTCCAGATAAACGAACAGGGACTGTAGAGCGTGAGCCCCCGGTCGACGACCGCCCGCACGGTCTTGCGCAGGGACGTCGCGTTCTCGAGGTCTGCCGGTTCCACGATGACGATGGTCCCGTCAGGCGCAAGACGGTCAGCGAGATCGATGACGAGGTCAGCACGCTGGTCAGCCCCCAGCTCGCGGAGTTCGTTTAAGACGTTTGAGAAGACCATCAGGTCGATCTGGTCAGGCAGGTCTTCTACCACGACCGCCCTGAGATCTTCACGGAGCGGCTGTTCCACCCGCACAGCACCCCCCCGCGCCGCGGCAGCTGCCGGGACGATGGCGTTGTAGGCCTCAAAATGTTCCTCAGAACGCTCGATCGCGAAGACCTCGGCCGACCCGGTCCCGACCCTCCCGAGGAGGTCGATGATGGCAAGAGGCACAACCCCCGGCCCGGTGCCCAGATCCAGGACCCGCATGTGGGGTTTTGCGAGCCCCTGCTCGATGATCTCCCAGAAGATGTGCTCAAACTGCACCAGGTAGACCGGTGCCTGGTAGGCAAGGTAGCCGAGGACCGAGTAAGCCTTCTGGTAACGCACCTGTTCGCCCCGCCAGTACTTGCGTTTCTGGACAAGGATGGCGTTTCGCATCCGGTCGAGGACGACCGGATCGTCCCACCGTTTGGTGGTCTTCCTCTCGATGTAGGCTTCAACCAGCCGCTGGATGAAATCGGGGACTGCCGGGTCCTTGAAGAACGCGATCTGCCGTTCGCGCCCGGCGTCGCTGATGGTGAGCGGGGTTGCTGCTGCTGGACGGCGACAGATCACGTAATCGTCACCCGCTGGCCTGATGCTGAGACCGAGGGCGCTGAGGTGCGGGCGGACGTCGTCGGCGAGGTCTTCGAGTGGTCTCTCTTGCCCCAGGTGTGCCTGCAATTCCGAGAGCCGGAACTCAGGTTTTGCACCTGCAAGATGCTCCAATAATTGAATACTATTCCGCTCGCTCATGGCGTACCAGCTCTTGCAGGATGGTTTATACAGGTTCCGGGCCATCACTGGCCCCCGGCCTGCCAGGCCAGGTAAAAATCAGTGATGAGTGGCGGGGCCTTTCGATCAGGGTGCAGACGCACCCCGCCCTCCCGCCGCCCGCCCGAGTCGGAAGGCTTTCGCGTTGACCGCGACCGTCTTTGGCGGGACACACCGCCGCATCGCTTCTTCGAGCGTCTCCGGCCTGAGCGGGATATCGCCTGACGCGGCCCCGAGCATCACGATGTTCTGCGAGAGGCTGCTCCCTGCCTCCTCAGCAAGCCCTGCAGCATCGATGCAGGTGACGTCGAGGTCAGAGAGTGCGGCGAGGATGCTCTCCTCGTCAGGCACCGCAAGTTCCTGCTGGTAGACCGATGTCGGGACGACCAGGTGCCGGTTCACCACGAGCCTCCCCCCCTCCGGGAGGTAGTGGCGGTAACGGAGAGCCTCGAGGAGGTCGAAGGCGATGAGGAGGTCGGCGGTCCCGGGCGTGATGAGAGAGCCGAACTTCCCGTCGACCCTGATATGACTCTCCACCGACCCCCCGCGCTGCGCCATGCCATGGGTCTCGGCGCTCCTGACGCTCCGGTTCTCGATGATGCAGGCCTCGCCGATGACGTTTGAGGCGAGCACCGTACCCTGACCGCCGATCCCGACGATCAGGATATCAAACGAGGGTTTCATGGCCGTCCCTCCTTGCCGATCGCACCCGAAGGACAGATATCAGCACAGACCCCGCACCCGGCGCAGAGATCGGTGATCGTTGCATTCTTCCCGGTAAACGCGATCGCCGGACAGCCAAACGACCGGCAGGCGCCGCAGCCCGTGCACCGTTCGGTATCAACCGCATAGGGCTTGCGCCGGATCCCGGAACGCCGTGCGGTGATGACACAGGGCTGTTTTGCGATGATGACCCGGACACCAGATCGTTCCTTTGCCTCGCGGAAGGTCTCGAGGAGGAGAGGCAGGTCGTAGGGATCGACCGTCTCGACCCAGGCAACCCCGCACGACTTGCAGATCGTCTCCAGGGATACCGGAACGCTCTCGACGCCCGTGGCCGTCACACCGGTGTTGGGGTTTGGCTGATGCCCGGTCATCGCGGTGATCCGGTTGTCCAGGATGACGACAACCATATCAGAACCGTTGTAGACAGCGTTTACGAGCCCGGGGATCCCGGTATGCAGGAACGTCGAGTCGCCGATGGTGCAGACCACCGGGCGTTCTTCCCCGGACCGGGCGATCCCGCTCCCGATGGTGATCGAGGCGCCCATGCAGATGGTGGTATCCACCGCCCCGAGCTGGAGCCCGAGGGTGTAGCACCCGATGTCGCTTGGGAAGATGCCGTCGCGGAAGACCTTCCGCATCGCGTAGAAGGTCGACCGGTGCATGCACCCGGCGCAGAGGATCGGCGGGCGGGGCGGCACCCCCGGGACCGGGGTGGCTTCAGGGAAGACCACCGTGGGGGGGATACCGGCACCCTGCATGGCGGCGGCGACCGTTGCCGGGGTGAACTCCCCCTCATACGGCACCGTGCCGGTCATCTTGCCAAAGACCTCTGTCGTCGTCGCTACCTGGCGGACCGCCTCCTCGACGACCGGAGCGAGCTCTTCGATGACGAGGACCTTCTCATGCTGGTCGACGAAGGATTTGAGCCACGCCTCATCGATCGGGTAGGCCCCGATGACCGCGAGCGAGACATCATCGGGGAGAACCTCCTGGACGTAGGCGGCGGCGACGCCGCTCGCGACGACGGCGGTCCTGCCCCGGACGGTGTGGCGGTTGTAGCCGAGTTCGACCAACCGCTTCCGGATCGCCGGTTGCTTTGCGTTTAAGGCTTTATGGAGCCGGCGGGTGTGTGCGGGGATGACCACATACTGGTTCGGGTCGCCGTGGAAGACAGCGGTCCGGTGGTCGGTGCCGATCGGACCGATCGCGACGTCGCCTTTTGAGTGGCAGATCCGGGTCGTGGGCCGGAAGAGCACCGGCAGACCAAACTCCTCGGAGAGGGTGAAGGCATCCCGCATCATATCATGCGCCTCCTGGACTGATGCCGGGTCCAGGCAGGGGAGACGGGCGAAATGCGCGTAGCGTCTGGTGTCCTGCTCGTTCTGGGAACTGTGCGCAAAGGGGTCGTCTGCCGAGAGGACGACGAACCCGCCGGTCACCCCCGTGTATGCGCTCGTCATCAGGGGATCGGCCGCCACGTTCAACCCGACATGCTTCATGGTGCAGAGTGTGCGCAGACCGCACCAGGCTGCGGCAAGCGCGTTCTCAAAAGCGACCTTCTCGTTCGTTGACCACTCCACCGTGAGAGGGCGATCCTTCTGCATCCTGAGAACGTCCACCACTTCTGAGGAGGGCGTCCCGGGATAACCGCTGGCAAAATCGATGTTTGCCTCCAGGCATGCATGCGCAATGCCCTCGTTCCCGAGTAGGTATCGTACTGCCATTGTTCCACTCAACTGTACTTCTCTTGTCTGGTTTCAAGATAGCGCTTTGGATGCTAATCCAAACTATTATGTGCTAGAATACCTGATATTGTAGGGTAGTCCCTACAGGGCCCGTAGCATAGCAGGTGGTGCACTCGGCTGATAACCGAGAGGTCATGCGTTCGAATCGCATCGGGCCCATCGTTCTTTTGTTGGAATGTCTGCATCAGCCGTGTTTCTCAGCAGTCACTCTGAATTCTGTCCTTCCCCTGGACCCGGTTTTTATCCCGGTGCTCAAAAAAGAGAAACGTGGCGTGAAGCGCACCTGTTCACCCAGTATTCTGTGGCTGGCGGTAAACGAGATGCTCGAGCACCAGGACCGTGATGATCCCCACCACGAAACCGTTTGCGATCAGGGGACGGAGGGTTGCCGGGAACCCTGCGGCGATCGCATCAGGCAGGAACGCAACGACGGTCCCGAGGAGGAGGGGGATCCCGATGATCAGCCCCTCGTCAAACGTCTTGACCGCGCTGCTCTCCTGCCCAACCATGAGCCCGGCCGCGATCTGGGCGGTCATGACGTAGGCGAGGACGACGCCGATGACTGGCCCCGGGATGCTGCTCAGGTAGCCGATGGCGAGGGGGGAAGCAGCCATGAGCGCGAGTGCAATGCCGGCCGGGACCAGAGCGAACCTGGACGCGCATCCGGTGGCGGCGATGACCCCCGGGCTCAGGGAGAAGTTCACCGGACCGATCACCCCGGTGAGACCGGCGAGGGCGTTGCCAAGGCCGGTGACGGTCACTCCACGGTTTGTGCGTTCCCCCATCTCGTCGGCATCAAGAAGGCCGCCCACCGACTGGATGGACCCGAGGTCGTTGATGGCAAGCGCGAGGAAGCAGATCAGGAACGCCGCAAAAACCCCGATGTCAGGTATGGCAAGCGGTGCCAGCAGGTCACCCGGGAACGCGAGGAGCGCGGTGCCTGTCGGCGGCGGGGAGACCATCCCGAAGATGAGGATATAGGCCAGGGTGCCGAGGATGATCGCCCAGAGCGCCAGGGTCGATTTCCATAACCCCTTCAGGAACCCGTTCGCGATGAAGAGGACGAGAGCAAACAGAAGGGAGAAGAGGAACGCGTGGGTTGCCGGGACCGTGCCGCCGCCATCGGTGATCAGGTTGAGGATGACGGGGGCGAGGGTGAATGCGATGAGCATCAGGACGACCGCGATCACCCGCGGGGTAAAGAGGCGTTTCAGGTGCTTAAAGAGGCCGGTTGCCGCAAGCCCTGCAAGGAGGAGCCCGCCGACCAGGATCGATGCGTTGATTGCTCCAAACCCCGCATCAAGGCTCGCGAGGATACCGATCAGGAGCACCGTCGCCGGACCGATCACCAGAGGGAGCTTGTGGCCCAGGTAGATCTGTGCCAGCAGCACCAGAGCGGTGAGGAGGAAGAGTTTCTGGAGGTAGGGGATGGCGGACCCCCCCTGGAGGTCGGCCACCACCTTGCCGATGATAAGGATGGCAGGCACGCTCACCGCCAGCCACTGCAGGCCGAAGATAAGGAGGGATGCGGTTTCCGGCCGGTCATTGATATCGTAGGTAAATTTCATTGTCTCATCACCAGAGAGAAGCTCAAGGGCCCGGGAGCAGGGTCCGGGAGGCTTGCCGGGGTATGTAATGAGTGTATTCACGTCCCCCCGATGATAGATGTTTCTATCTGATGATGCCTCATCCAGGAACCGCTCTTTTGAAAAGAAGCGATCTCTGGCCTCTTTTGCCCGTGATGTGGAGCCTGCCCGGGTTCACTGCTCCATCCGGGGAACCCCCGGGCCCGGGGCCGTCTCCCGGAACCCTGCGGTTCCTGGCCTGGGTTCCCCCTGCCAGAAAGAACCGGTGGCTTGATATCCCGTTACCGAAAACAGAGATCCATGACACCACCAGGTCATGCGCCCGGACCGGCCCGGAGACCCCCCGGCACCACGCGATACCAGCGGAGGCGGCGGCCATGAACGCCGTCGAGGTCAGGGGTCTCTCCCGGTCCTTCGAGGGGCGCGCGGTCCTCAGCGACGTCTCGTTTACCGTCAGGCACGGAGAGGTCTTCGGCTATCTCGGCCCAAACGGCGCCGGGAAGACCACGACCATCAGGATCCTGCTCGGCCTTCTTGCCCCTGATGCAGGTGTTGTTCGGGTCCTCGGCCGGGACCTCGCCGTCGACGACGCTGCGCGTGCGAGGGTCGGGGTGCTCTTCGAGAACAACGGGCTCTCTGACCGGATGAGCGCCGCCGCAAACCTCGCCTACTATGCCGGGCTCTACGGGGTCCCTGACCCGGCAGAGCGGATCGATGACCTCCTCACGCTTGTTGGCCTCACCGACCGGCGGGATGACCTGGTCGGGACGTTCTCGACCGGCATGAAACGGAGACTCGGGATCGCCCGGGCCATCCTCCATCGACCTGAGGTCGTCTTCCTCGACGAACCCACCTCAGGCCTCGACCCTGGCGCGCAGCGGATGGTCCGCGACCTCATCCTTGACCTCTCCAGGCGGGAGGAGATGACCGTCTTCTTAAACTCCCATCACCTCGACGAGGTTCAGCGGATCTCCACCTCGGTCGCGATCCTTGCCGGAGGCAGGATCCGGGCGTTCGACTCGTTGGAAAACCTTACCGGCGCATCAGACCGGCCGACCGTGACGGTCACCCTTGCTGATCCAGACGACCGCGTCCGGGCATGCGAAACGATCGCGGGGCTCGCGTTCGTCGCCGGGTGTGACCCGGGTGGGAGCACCCTCCTCCACTGCACCCTCGCAGACCCGGGGGCGACACCTGACCTCATCGCGGCGCTCGTCGGCGCCGGGATCCGTATCGAGGAGGTCAGGCGATCCTCGCGGTCGCTGGAGGAGATCTACCTTGAAGCCCTCAGGTCGGCGGAGGGCGGCGGGGCATGAAGACCTTTGGCGTCATCGCAGGCCGCGAGATCTGGCTTGCCCTGCGGAACAGGGGGGTTGTCATCACCGCGCTCATCTTTGCCCTGTGGTTCCCGGTCATGTCAGCCGTCGGAATCGCCGCGGGCACCGATGGCGATGCTGCGGCTGTTGCAGGCGGGATTGCCGCGATCGCCCTCCTGGTCGGGGTTTTCATGGGCTACATCTTCTGCTCTGACGCCTTCCTCCGCGAGAAGCGGGACGGCACCATCGAGACGCTCCTCTGCACCCCGGTCTCGCTCCGTCGTATCTGGGAAGGGAAGACCGTCGGGGTGGCCGTGCCGGCCTACCTGGTGACCCTTCTCTCGGCTGTGGTGACCGCCGCGACGGTCTCTGCCCTCACCGACGTCGCCATCGCCACCGAACCCCTGCTCTATCTCCACCTCGCGGTGGTCGTCCCGATCTGGGTCGTCGCCTCGGCCGGGTTCATCGGCGCGGCCCAGCTCGCGCTCGGGATGCGGGAGAACCAGATCCTCGGGTTTGTCTTCATCTTCGGGTTTATCTTTCTCATCGTCGCGCTCCAGGAGGTCTCACCAGGAGGTCCAGGCCTCTCGGTAATGACGGAGGCGGTTCTCGCGGCCGCCGGGATCGCACTCGTCGCCCTTGCCCGCTTCATCGTCGGGAAGGTGACAAAGGAGCGGATCGTCAGAACGATCCCGTGAGGGGGCCCCTCCCCTGTGGGACAGAGAACTTGTTCTCGAACCCCAAATTTCAGGATCAAGACAGGGCTAATCCCCGCCATTGAAATGGCGGGATTACAGCCCGTTCGCCAGAAACTCTAACTACACATGGTGCATATGAGAACTATGGAATGGTCAGGCAAGGACACTGGATAAGTGCAAGAGGGTGCCGTAAATCGTAAATTATCACTTCGCATGGTCGGTGAAATATCACCGAAGGGTTCTGATTGATGATGTTGCTGAGACTCTTGCAAAAGACCTCACGTATCAATCGTTCAAAGACCAGGGATTCATCCTGAACGCTCAGGAAGTTATGCCCGATCACGTCCACCTTTTTGTCACCGCTCATCCAGAGTTTGCTCCTGCCACCGTTGTTCAGATCGCGAAGGGAATCACCGCCTAGAGACTCTTTAGACAGTACCCAGGCCTGCGAAAACAGTTATGGGGAGGTCATCTCTGGAATCCATCATTTCATGTTGAACCTGCGGAAATACGACAAAAACCAGGCCATTCAGAAGTACATCGCGACTCAGAAAGCAGTGCGACCATGCAGATGAAAGCGTATTGGTATTGACTCTACCCGATAAAATCTCAGGTCTCTCGACTGGAGCAGACGCTGGAGATCTGTCGGGGGTCTATAACGAGATGCTTGCAATGCGAAAGAACACGTGGGAGCAGGAGCGGAAACACGTCTCCTATTATGGGTCAAAGCGTCAGATCCCTCTCTGAAAGAGGAGCATCCTGAACTCTCTATTGTCTATTCCCAGGCCTTGCAGAATGTTTCCCTGCGTGTTGGTCGTGCCTTCAAAACCTTCTTTCGGCGGGTGAAGGCTGGAGTGAACCCTGATTATCCCGGGTTCAAGGGGAAAGAACGGTATGACAGTTTCACGTATTAGGGAATATCTCCAGTCCAGGTCTCTCTGGGATCTTCCGTACCTGCTTTGGCACCTCGGTGATCACTCTCTCCTCCCCGCTCCCCACTGCATCAGGAGTAGCCCGTGCGGCGAGAGGTGGGGCAGTCATCCCTGCTTTCTTGATCCTGTTTAGGATCCTGCTGTAGAGGTAGAGACAGAGGAACCCCACAAAGACGTGGCCGAAGACCGCCGTTGCATCCCGAAGGTAGAGTTTATCCGCCTGGATCAGACTCTTAAACGCGAGCATTATGTTCTTCCACCAGGTTCCGGGACCTGTAGAGGTTGTGGACCTCCCGTGGCTCCGCCGTAAGCGAGGAGACCACCAGGATCCTGCCGACGCGTTCCAGCCGCCGGTTAAGCGTCTTCTCCTCCTCCGCCGCCAGGTCCACATCCTCGTAGAGGTGGAGCGTCATCCCATCCACCTCCCGTTTCCCCGCGTGGATCAGCCGCTTGTGGTAGAAGAAGTGGTCGGTGAGGTGGATCCGGGTCTCATGCCTTGTGCTGTTCCGGCGCTCTGGCAGGACAAACTGGATCCCTGACTCCCGCAGCAGGTTCTCGTTTGCCTCTGAGACAAAACCCCGGTCAAGGACGAGGGTCGCGCCGGTGGTATCGATCTCCTGGAGTGACCGGAGAAGGGCGGCAACGTCCCGGACCGAGCCTAGCAGGCTCCGGATCATCACCGGAAGTCCGGTATCGGTCGCGCTGAAGAGTGCAATGTTGACCTGGGGGAGCCATATATCATCGGCGTTGTAGCCGAACTCGGCCAGGTTCCCGGTATCGGAGCAGGAGAAGACAAACGAGAGGTCATAGACGAGGTGCTGTGCACGGGAGGAGAGGTGCTGGAAAACCATCTGTTGAGCGGCGCGGTCACCGCCGACCGCCATGAGTACCCGGAAGAGGGTGTGGGGGTCACAGTCAGGAGTGATATCAAGGATGTTGTCGAGATATCAAGGATGTTGTCGAGTTTCTCCCGGGCATCTAAAACCCGTGAGAGCGGTGTGTAGCCGGTGACCCGGGTGAAGGTCAACGCAACGAGTTCCTGCCAGCAGCCCGGGAAGGCTTCCTGGAGAACCGGTAACAGGTCAGTGAACTCCTCGGTCAGGAGAGCGGCGGTTCCGTACTCCCGGACAGTCCTGGGCGAGGTGAGGGGACGGCTACCGCGTGTTCCTTTCGAGATGAGACCGGCGTCTTTCGTGAGACAGCCGAGGTATGTGCTCACTTTCTTCGGCGATCTGGTGATCTTGTCGTAGACGCTCGTTGAGCGGTAGACGCAGGGTTTGTTCTGGATATACTTGATCTCCAGGCACTTCTCACCCTTCCGGCGCTGCTCTTCCAGCCATGCTCAAACCCGGTCTTCCATAGGGTGTTGTGTTAGGGATTACATCTATAGAGATCTTGCGATTTGCAAGAGGAGATTGGGAAAAAAGGGCGGGATGAAGAGTATAGTCCCTAATTCATGCGGTGTTTGGGTTACGATATGGGGGTTGCAATCTCCAGGATAGCATCCCATGATGCACGTCCCCACTAAAATCGGGGGGGAGCAGTCACAGCACCTCATCGCCGTAGAGATACGATCTTAGGGGTTTTGGGATCGTGACCGAACCGTCTTCGTTCTGGTAGTTTTCGAGGATCGCCCGGATTGCGCGCGACGTCGCTATCGCAGTGCTGTTTAAGGTGTGCACGTAGCGCTTCTCGGTGAACTCGGTCGGATCACGCACCTTGATGTTCAGCCTGACCGCCTGGTAGGCCGTACAGTTCGAGCATGAGACCACCTCGCGGTAGCGCTCTTCGCGCGGCATCCAGACCTCGAGGTCGTACTTCTTCGCGGCTACGGTCCCGATATCCCCCGTGCAGATCGAGACGACCCGGTAGGGGAGGCCGAGGCGCTGGAAGATCTCTTCGGCGTTTGCCAGCAGTTCTTCGTGGAGGTCCCAGGACTGCTCCGGCGTGGCATAGATGAACTGTTCCACCTTGTGGAACTGGTGGACCCGGAAGAGCCCCTTCGTATCGATCCCGTGTGCCCCGATCTCGCGCCGGAAGCACGGACTCACCCCCACGAGCCTGAGTGGGAGATCCTTTTCCTCAAAGATCTCGCCGCTGTACATCGCTGCCATCGGGTGCTCGCTCGTCGCGATGAGGTATGCGTCTTCGTCGTCGATCTTGTACATGACGTTCTCGAAGTCAGCAAGATCGGTCACGCCCTCGTATGCAGCCCGGTTCATCATGTACGGTGGGGTTATCGGGGTGTAGCCGCGCTGGACAAGCAGATCCATTGCAAACCGCTGGAGAGCCATATCCAGCAGGACGAGCCTGCCCTTCAAGAAGTAAAACCCGGCGCCTGAGATCTTTACCGCGCGTTCAAAGTCAGCCCAGTCATGCTCGACGGCGAGCGCACCATGATTCTTAAGATCAAACGCGGGGGCTTCCGGTTCACCCCATCGCTTGATCTCGACGTTCTCGGTATCGTCCTTGCCGATGGGCACGCTTTCGTGCAGGATGTTGGGGAGTCGCATCAGGCGGTACCTGATCGCTTCGGTGAGGGCTTCGCGCTCTGTCTCCGCTTCCCTGATCCGTGCCGGGAGCTCTCTTGCCTCTGAGATGAGCGCCGCAGTATCTTCTCCTGCCTTCCTTGCCCGATCGATCTCGCGGGATATGACATTCCTCCGGTTTCGCAGGTCTCCGATCGCCACGGTGAGTTCCCGTGCCTTCCGGTCCATCTCCAGCACCTCGTCGACCCAGGCAAGTTTCTCGATATCTCCTCTCTTCTTGAGGTCTGCCTTGACAATCTCGGGGTGTGCACGAACGAACTTCAACTCAAGCATACTGTCTCTCTGTAGTAGTTTGCCGCGACGGTATATGATCATGTTGCCCCTAAGGACGCACCGGATAGCATCCAGCCCAAAACTCACACTTATAATCTCCAACAAACCAATTCTTCTAGTATGGGAAAGAACCAAAAGATCGTCTTGGTGACAGGTGGCCTCATAACGCTCGCGCTGCTCTTCGTCGACATCTACATCGCCCTCATCGCGTTGATCTTGGTGCTTGTCCTTCTGATGAGTCTCCACATTATGGAGGATACCAGCAACTACCCGTTCGTCGCCGCAGAACTCTCGGAGGATGCCCGCGAGGTCCTCATCACCAACACAGGCACAGCAGAGGCGCGGAATATTCATGTTGCCCTCGTCCCATTCGATATCGAGTGGGATATCACATCGCTTGGACCTGATGAGGCATCCGGGTTCAGGCTTGAGTCCATGGTGTCGGAGGCAAAAGCGGTTGTCACCTACGAAAACACCATCGGCCAGAAGTGCACACGCACGTATCCACTCACATCGCTCGGCAGGGGAGGCGACCCGTTGAGACCGATGTTTCCACTCTTCCGGCACCGGTGAGGTAGCCTCGGTGGATGGGTGCCGGATCTGGATCTTCCCCGGGGCACTGGACCGTGGTGAGAATCATGTCGGGGTGGGGTCCCTCTCCCTCTCCACCACAGGACCCCTTTACCTTCGCGCCTTCGCGGCAACGCGAGATTTAATCCTGTGAAGTCTCACGCGAAGACTGTGTGATTGCTAACGCTCTCCTTCGCATGATTAGGGGACGTATGGCTGTGATGCAGGACACGGAAGACCTATCCCCCACTCCTTTCCCACTACACTATAGTAACACTCTTTTTCTCCCGGCGCGCTTACTCTCCTATGAGGATTACCATGCGGAGTGAGACGGTAAAGATTGGCTACCAGCGTGCCCCGAACCGGGCGCTGCTCAGGTCGCTCGGCGTGACCGACCGTGAGATGGGCCAGCCCTTCATCGGGGTGGCAAACGCGTACAACACCATCGTTCCCGGGCACATCCACCTCAGGTCCCTCTCGCGGAAGGTGCAGGAGGGTGTGGCTGCAGCTGGCGGTGTGGCATTTGAGTTCGGGACCATCGGGATCTGCGATGGGATCGCGATGGGTCACGAGGGGATGCGATATTCGCTCCCGTCACGGGAGAACATCGCTGACGCGATCGAACTGATGGTCGAGGCGCACCGGTTTGACGGCCTGGTCTGCGTCGGCACCTGCGACAAGATCGTCCCCGGCATGCTCATGGCGGCGGTACGGTGCAACATCCCGACGATCGTCGTCACCGGCGGCCCGATGCTCCCGGGTTATGCGGCGGGCCGCGAACTCTCGCTGATCGACGTTTTTGAGGGCGTGGGCCGCGTCGCGGCGGGTGCCATGAGCGAGGAGGAACTCGGGGAGCTCGAGTGTGCGGCGATGCCAGGGTGCGGGAGCTGCCAGGGGCTCTATACCGCAAACACGATGGCCTGCGTGACCGAGGCGCTGGGGCTCTCCCTCTCCGGTTGTGCAGCTATCCCTGCGGTCGCCGCCGCAAAACTCCGCATAGCCAGGGAGAGCGGGGAGCGGGTGGTTGGCCTCGTCCGGGAGGGGATCCGCCCGCGGGATCTCATCACCAAAACAAGTCTCGCAAACGCCATCAGGGTGGATATGGCACTCGGCGGGTCGACGAACACAGTGCTTCACCTGATGGCTGTCGCCCGGGAGGCGGCTGTCCCCCTCGACCTTGAGACCTTCAACGCCATCGGCGAGGAGACCCCGCATATCTGCCACATGCAGCCCGGCGGCCCGCATTCGATGCTCGCCCTCTACCGTGCAGGAGGGATCCCGGCGGTCCTCGCGATGCTTGAGCGCTACCTCGACGACGCCCCGACAGTCTCGGGTCGCTCGATCCTCGAGATTGCGAGAGACGCGCGGGTCGCAGACCCGGAGGTGATCAGGACAGCCGACGCCCCGGTCAGCCCTGCTGGCGGCCTGAAGGTCGTGCGGGGGTCGCTCGCCCCCGACGGCGCCGTCGTCAAGTGTGCCGCGGTCCCGGCGGCTATGTGGCGGCACCGGGGTCCGGCCCGCGTCTTCGACGGTGAAGATGCAGCGATGGAGGCGATCCTCCACCGCGAGATCGTGGAGGGCGATGTGGTGGTGATCCGCTACGAGGGGCCGCGGGGCGGTCCGGGGATGCCTGAGATGCTCTCTCCGACGTCCGCGCTGATGGGGCTTGGCTACACCAGGGTCGCCCTAGTGACCGACGGCCGCTTCTCGGGCGGTACCCGGGGGCCGTGCATCGGGCACGTCGCCCCGGAAGCCGCGGTTGGCGGTCCGATCGCGCTCGTGGAGGACAACGATGAGATCGTGATCGACCTCTACGAGAAACGTCTTGACCTCCAGGTTGACGCAGAGACCCTGGAGGAGCGCAGGCGGGCCTGGAAGCCGCCGGTGCGCCGGCTCGCGGGCGTTCTCGCCAGGTACGCACGGACCGTTGAGCAGGCAAATCTTGGGGCTGTCCAGAGATGATCTCCTTTTGGCGGGGACCAGCCTCCCTTCTCTATCTTCTCCCCCCGGATTTCTCACTGTAGTCAGAGCACCAATCTCTATCGGTCTGGCCTGGGAAAACGCTTCATGAGTTTTTCCCTCAGAAGAAACAAAGTCCGAGAGAGCCTACCCCCTCAGAGGGAGCGCATACACCTCGCCAGCACCGTGACCCTGGTCGTCGAATCATATGCACCAGACAGATCTTCCTCAATACCATGCCCTCTGTCCGGGGTCCCCGCACCTCTGAACCCTGCACCGGCGCTCGGGATGTTCTGGCGTCCCACCCCCTCCTTCCCCAGCGGAATCCAGCTGTATGTATTTTTAAACCTCGAGACGTAACCCCCTCTTCAGGCGCACCTCTCCCCGGGGCTCGCCTGAATATCGTGTATGGAGTATGAGAGATGATAGAGAAGTTTCTTGAGGGAAACAAACGATTCAGGGAAGAAGACTTCAAGAAAAACCCTGATCATTATAGTGCCCTGGCGTCGAGCCAGCACCCGGTAGTCCTCTGGATCGGGTGCTCCGACTCAAGGGTTGACCCCGAACGTATCACTGGTGCACAGGCTGGCGAGATCTTCGTGCAGCGAAACATAGGGAACATCGTCCCGATCCATGACTGGAACTTCGCGACCGTGCTCGAGTACGCGCTCAACCACCTCCAGGTCGGCGACATCGTCATCTGTGGGCACTCAGACTGCGGCGCCATAAAGGGGCTCGACCAGGAAAGCGATGATGCGTACGTCCCGCTCTGGCTGAACAACGCGATGGAGGCAAAACGCCGCGTCGAGGCCAGGATTCAGGTTCCGAAGACCCCGGAAGAAGAAGACCTCCGCCGACGGCTCATCGAGATCGAGAACGTCGGCCTGCAGCTTGAGCACCTCCGCACCTACCCACCAGTCAGAGATGCGGAAAAAGAAGGACGGGTCCGGCTGCACGGCCTGTACTTTGATCTTGCGACCGGAGAGTTGAAGAAGATATTCTAGGACTGTAAAAGGGCATACTCAATCTCCTCTTTTATCAGGTCGAGCGAGATCCTTCCGATCGATGTGAGCCGTCCGTTGACCAGGATGATCGGGATGGGCGGGTGACGCTCCTCGATGACCTCCCTGACATGGTCAGGCACCTCCTCGTCGATAAGTGTCATCTTCACCGCAACCCGATCATCGTAATCGGCAAGGAGTTCGTCGCGCAGGGCGCCGATGGCGTCTAACAGGCGGTTTGAGGGATAACAGGTCTCGAGCCCGCAGGATCTCGTCTCATCGCAGGGAAACGGGCCACAATCCGACTCCGCAAGCCCGATGATCTCAACAGTCACTTCTGCCATGCATCATCGATGGGCGATTTGAGGATATTATCTTTCGGCCCGGGGCTCAAACAACGCACGCAGCGCCGACCTGATCTCACTCTCAACCCCCTCGATCTTCCTGATATCCCGGGCTCGGTCGAGATCGCCGACCAGCACCGACCCGGCGGGTCGGATGCCCAGGTTCTTCATGAACGCCTCGACGACGGATGTCACACAGACGAACGGCTCTTTTCCTCGCCGTCCCGCGACGGCGATGAGCAGGCCCTGGGCGCGGACCTCCTTTCCCAGGACCTTCTGCCGGGCATGGAGCCACTGGCACCGATCCATCACCACCTTCAGGTCGGCCGGGACGGTGTTTGTGTAGACCGGCGTGCAAACAACGATGATGGATGCAGACTCAATGGTCTGGATGATCCAGGGCATATCATCCTCGATCGGGCAGTAACCGTAGTTGTAGCAGGTATAACAGCCGATACATGGCCTGATATCCATCTCCTGCAAGAAGAAGACCCGGGAGGAGAGGCCAGCCCGGACGGCCTCGTCATCGCACCATGACGCGGCCCGGGCGGAGTTTCCGAACCTGCGCGGGCTTCCCTGCAGGATGACGACATCGTAGGTTCCCCTGCCAGGGAGCGGGCGGGTGAAGACCCTTGGGCGGGTGTAGGTCTTCGGGCGGGATGCAACATCGTGCGCGAGCCGGGAGAAGACGATCTCGGCCACCTTCCTGGTATCAAAGAGGGAGCCGGGCGGCACCTCGTAGGAGTTGATGGCGTAGGTATAGACCGGTTTGGTACCGTAGAGGACCTCGACAGTATACCTGACCATGCCCGGATAGATCTCTCCCAGGTCATCGAGGATAACCCTGACGGTAAACGCCCCTTCGGGGGTCTCGATCGTCAGGGTCTTCTCCGTCGTGCTCTCACTCATTGCGTGTCACCTGGCGCTGTACCAACTTCGCGAACCGGGGTAGGATTGGCTCGTGTTTCCGGGAAAGGCTTTCGATCCGTCATTACGATTAACTCGCGGGGGGTGTGCGGCGGCATGAACGGGAAGTCCCCGTCCAAAAGGCGCGGGGATGAAAGCGGAGCCGCCTTGCCGCGCTTCTTCCTATCGATAAAGATATCTTTTTGGCTATCATATTGTAGGGTGTTGTGATCATCTCCTACAAGTATCGGGCACATCTGGATGCAGCTGTAGAAGTACGTCTGCATGAAGCACTCGATACCTGCAGGTGGCTCTACAACAAACTCCTTGAAGAATGTAATGCTGCACGGGGGAATGGACTATCCCCAACAATGCAGGAGACTCAAGCACGGATTGTCACCCTGAAAGGTGAGAACCCGGCGCTGAAGGAAGTCTATCCCAAAGTCCTTCAGATGGTTAACTACACCCTCGGGAGTAACATTCGCGCTCTCTCAGAAACAAAGAAGGAAGGCCGGAAGATCGGCAAACTCTGGTTCAAGAGTGCAATGATTCTCAATTACCGGCACTCTCAACGGAGGAGAGTATTGACCTTTTTCACACTATCCAGGGGTTTGCATCCTGGAGGACGGCTTTCCACCGGATATACGCCCGGGTACTGCCCCCCCGGTAGGGGCGGGGGGGAGGAGCGCGGGCAGGGTGGGGGGACGGATGGGAGCGCTCCGTGGGGGAGGGGACGAAGGCCCAGATAGTCTGTTAATTTGGAATCGATGCAAGAGTGCATCGCGGTATCGGACGCTCAACTACATTGAGCCTGTGGAGATGAGACTGCTACATCACACCTCTGTGATGCAAGTATTGTCCATGATAGCCGGGAAGCCCCGTCCAGCAACAGGTGCGGGGTAGTTCACTAAGGAATCTGATTCCACATGTGATAGTAATTCGTCAACTACCACCGGTTGAAACCGGTGGCTTGCGAACGGCCAAGCGAGACCAAAC